>Ga0210003_1001416_pt1 | contig 21221 bp, 20 predicted proteins | sample LantaG_FD_182804 | JGI IMG/M metagenome (GOLD analysis project Ga0210003, IMG submission 182804) | Deep subsurface microbial communities from Baltic Sea to uncover new lineages of life (NeLLi) - Landsort_02402 metaG (SPAdes) (version 2) | ecosystem: Environmental > Aquatic > Marine > Oceanic >... | reverse complement strand
TTTCCAGTTAAGTCATTAAAGGAAAATGTATGATCCACCGCATATTTATAACTCGCTTCATAAGCAGGCACTACTGCAACAAAAACGCATTCACCCGCATGGTCTGTAACGGCTTGTAAATCGTGCTGTCCGGCTGCCGCATTCAAGTCACAGGTCCCCACTCCCATTCCTAAATAACAAATTCCCACTGCTGTATCATTTGCCAATATTCTGGCCACATTTTCTAGGCAATCATTTAACATCGCACTGCTAATTTTAGCCATTTATCTTTCCTCCTTTATTCCAAGTTTTATTTTTCAAAATTTTACCTTTTCCATCCGTTTTAATATTCTGGATATGAACTATATTTCCATCTTTATCTTTCTTTTCTATATTCAATTCCAAATTACCAAAACTTAAAGAAGTTTTCATCGCTCCCCTTTCTTCTTTTTTACCAGCCAATATTCGGCCCATTGCTTGCATCCTGATTTCGGCCCCCATCCAAAGTTTTTTTAAAAACGCTAATTCTTTTTCATTAAGCATAAAGTTCTCCTTCATGGTAATTTATTTAAAATATTTTTTTCATTTACTTCTATTTCATTAAAATATATAATTTTCCAACCATACTTTGCGAATATTTTATCTCGTTCCTCCTTCCACTTCTCAACAGTTTTATTATTTCTCAGTTTATAGTATCTTGCATAAACTTCGATAGCTATTTTCTCATTGTTGATATTTATGAAATCCGGATTAAGATTCTCTATAAAGAATTTTCCATTACCCACATATCTATAAGGGAGATTGTACTTATCTATAATTCCTTGGAATTTTTCTTCTAAGGAACTGGGGATTCTTCTCATTAGCATTTTTTTAATAGTTTCTTTACTTGGATGTTTACCATAATGAAAATTTTTTTTCCCTCTATGAGACTCACTCATTTTTCTTTTTGTTTCTTCTGTACAAAAATGTTTACCCATATTTGCTTTACTTAATTTTTTTCTTGTTTCTTCGGAGAATTGTCTTCCTCTGCTCATTTCACTCATTTTTCTTTTAGTTTTTTCCGAATGATGTTTCCCTTTCTGTGCTTCACTTATTTTCCCCTTGCTTTCTACTGAACGATGTCTTCCTTTGTTTACTTTACTTAATTTCCTTCTCGTTTCTTCGGAAGGATTCCTTTTCGCTTCGCTTATTTTCTTTCTACTTTCTTGTGTATGATATTTTCCCTTATGAGATTCACTCATTTTTCTTTTTGTTTCTTCTGAAAGAGATTTTCCTTTGTTTGCTTTTCTGAGTTTGTTTCTATATTCCTCGGAGGGATTTCTTTTTGCCTCACTTATTTTTTTTCTCGTTTCTTCAGAACGGTGCTTTCCTTTATTAGCTATGCTTATTTTGAATCTTGTCTTTTCTGATACTGTATGTCCCATTAATATTTTAGATATTTTTCTTTTTGTTTCTTCTGAAAGAAATTTTCCTTTATTCGCTTGATTTAATTTTTTTCTATGTTCTTTTGAAGGAACATAACCTTTTAATGGCATTATAAATATCTTTTCCTGAATTCAAATTTTAAAATATTTTCTCCCGCGGTCCCAGTTAAAGTTACGACAATTGAATTATCTCCGCTTCGCAAATTAAAAAATGCTCCTGAAAAGTTTTCAATATCATCATTTCCATCTAACGAACAGCTTGCATTCGCACAATTAACTACTACTACCTTTCCACTTGTTAAAGCACTTGCAGGAATATATTCAAAATATTTATCACTATCACTAGAATTCTGAATCTTGATTTTTGTGATACCAGAACCTGCCCCGCAAATAAAAGTTATTTTCGGATTAACTTCAATATCTCCATCGTTATCATTCGTAAGAGTATAGCTATGAGAAGCTTCATCAATAGTTTCCTGGTCGCTAGTTTCATCTTCTGTATATCTAAAAGGATCCGCTGCCAAAATTATTTCTGCTTCTACTAATGCACCATCATTAAGAAAAGTAAAAATAGAACTTTGAAGTGCTTTTATTTTAAAGAATTGGTCAGTTTTATAAGCACCATATAAACGAACATCAGTTCTATGAATTGCCCTTTTAAGTAAGGTTAATTCACTTTCAAAATTAGCAAGGGAAGTTCCAGAAAAAATTCCCGTGAGAGTGAGAGGCCGGTCATTTAAATATTTATCACCAACAATCACATTTCCGTGTTGAAGAATTCTTTCCTCTGAATCCAATCTTTTAATAGTTCCATAATCAACTAAATGAAAACCGTCTGGAAGCGAATAAAGAGTGTTATTACTAGAATCTTTAAAATTTATACTCACAATAGCCTCCTTTAACCAATGAACGCCTTCGCTATTTAAAAAAATAACATCGGCTGAATCTAAAAAATAAATCATTCATTATTCCTCTTTAACTTATAATATTTAAATTGCTTCTATAATAAGATGAGATAGGTGAAACGAGGTTGTTATTCATACCACCGAGATACCCCACTTTCTTTATATTCTTTGTACATTGCTCTCATAAATTCAGGCTCTAACTCCATTAACCTTTCCTCTAATAAATCATCAAATTCCTTATGATAATAAACATTGGGATTTACAGAAGCAAGCTGCTCCTTTAATTTTTTCTTCGCTTCTGCAATCGCTTGTTTAGTTGTTCTCATATATCATATCTCCTTTTTTTAACTTATAATATTTAAGTTGCTTCTGTAATAAATAGTTATATCATCTCCTGCCCCAATTGCCCCTGCAGTTAAGCTACTCATATCAAGCGTTCCATTTGTAACATCTACATCAGCAGCCATATCAAATTGTCCCGTAGCATCAGCATTATTTACCTTTACTTTATAGACATCTCCAGTTGCATAGATAATATTAGAGAGTCCTAATTTATCACTTACTCCTACTTCAATTGTATCAGGATTAGCAACTCCTGCAAGTATTGTAATTTTACTAACCGTCGCAAATGCTTTATCTCCATAAGCAGTTCCACCAGTTACAATCGTAATATCCTCAGTAATTGAATTCCCTTTTGCATCAACACCTGTAATTGTAACATCACCTGTAGAATTAGCACTGTTCGTTATAGAGATATTCCTCGGCACATCAGGATTAGTTATAGCTGTAGTAATTTCCTGCTCTGCTCCCGTGCCTGTGATAGCAGCGTGGACAGTGGTAGTTGAGAGAGCGAGGCAGTCTTGGAAATGGTCGGGAAGGACATTCCAAACCCTTGAGAATTCTTGTGAATAACTTTTATTGATTCCACGAGCTAAAGATACCCTATTGTTCATGACATAAGCGTTTATGGTTGTGCCAGTGATATAAATATCCCAATCTGTATTATTGTAACATATATTTGATGTAACAATACAGCTATCACTATCATGTAAGCGAATTCCTATATATGCACTGTCAGCAACTATATTACCCGTAACTATACAATAATCTGAAAAAACCAATCTAATACCATCCGAAACACTCGCTGTTTGTCCTTCCAATGCTTGATTTCCTATAATTAAATTCTTTGGTCCATATACATAGAAAGCTCCATACCCAGTGTGCTTTCTCGATACATTGCTTATTATTGTATTGTTATATTCACTATACGGAACGGCACCAAAAATAAGCACAGAAGTCCTACAATTATCAAATGAGCACCCAGTCACTATATTATCGTGAGCTGCCGTTTCAATATCAGTATATCTACCAATACGCACTCCTGAATTAACTACATCCTTGAAATAACAATCCTCTATTATTGAAGAATTTGTTGCTTGAAGCCAAATAGCACACCACATCTCCTCAGGATAAGGAGGGGGTTCTTCTTCGGAGGTATCCTGGTTGTCTATATTTCCATCAAATGCTATGTCTCTTATTGTCCAATTTTCTGATTCTATAACGCGAATAATATTACCTAATCCACTTGCATTATCTTTAAGTCTTAAAACAGTTCCCTTCCCAGTCCCCTCTAATGTTACATTATCAACATCTATAACCACAATATTTTCAACGACATATAGACCTTCCAATAAAAGCACCTTTCCACCAATCCCATCAGGCAAAGCATCAATCGCTGCCTGTATCTCTACCTCATCAGCAGTTCCATCACAGACATAATCAGCTTGAGCTTTAGATTTAGCTGAGGAATCATTAGCAGCAACTACGAGGGTAGCTGTGCGAGTACCTATAGGAATTGAATGCCATCTTTTATCTCCAGCGTGTGTATCTGGAGCGATTATATTTGGAGATGATTCTGCTTCCCCAGAAGTAGCATTGAGATAATAAAGAAGAGCTTTTAATTGCGTAATAGCTATAGCACCCTCACCATCTTTCAAATTAAGTCCATCAAAAGCATCTAAAGCTCCCTCTCCACCACCAGTTAAACTTGTCGCTCCTCTAAAATATTTAGCCATAAATTTCTCCTATTATTTCTTTTAAATATTTTTAACTTCCTCCCGCTAATTTATCTTTAATTTTTTCTCCGAATCGCTCTGACATTTCATCTAAATTAGCTTCCATATTTATGTCTCCAAAAAAGTTAGCTACTGCTCGCAAATATATCGTTTGTGCTCCATGTCCATTTCCATTTCCACTTCCGCTAATTTCACCACCTACTTGATAAGAAGGAGGTTCGCCTTTTCTTATCCCACCGAGCAAACTTTCTGGGAATTCTCCTGTTCGCTTAATCATTCGTGTCATTGATTCGGGAATTATATATTCTCCCTTATGCGCTCTTACTAAAACTTCTCCGCCCTTCTGAAATTTTTGGAGAATAGAATCCACCAAACCATTTCTCTTTTCTATTTCTCCACCTTTTTCATATCCCTTAACTTCGCTTCCTCTTTCATAACCCTTAACTTCGCCACCCTTTTCCATATAGGGAACTCGGTATTTTATAGTTATAAAGGGAATTGAATCGATAGTATCAATCACCTTATTTATTACAGTGGCGAAAGCATTATAAACAGGTTTAATAAAAGTTTCTGTCATTCTCTTAAATGCTCCTGAGACGGCGTCAACTATACTTCCCCAAATTTCTTCTACTTTCGTTTTTAAATCTTCCCATGCCTTTGCAAAATAAGAAGTAGCCTCTTCTGTTGTAGTTTTTATACCAAGTAAATCTTTAACCCATTGAGGCAGAAGTCCAAGAAACATTCTCCCCTGTTCAACAGCATCGGCAATTGTATCAGCTACCCAATCAAAAGCATCGTGTAAAGCATCTCCTATCCCTTCTAAAGGTCCCGTCCAGGAATCAAACCAATCTCCTATTTCTCTTATCTTTATGCCCGTACCTTCAAGCCAATCAGTGAACCATTTAAAGCCCAAAAATTGAATTAAAAGGCCTGCGACAGCCAAGGCAAGATAACCAATCCATGTAAGCACAGTTCCTAAATTTGTAATTAAAGCATCTATTCCCATTGCTGCAATTGCATCCACCACCTTTTGTCCTAAATCTGCCCAGAGTTTACCCCAGAAAGTTTGGAATTGAGAGGATTCACTTCTTAAATCATCTAACATCTCTCTATAACGATCCTCCATTTCTTTCATTCTTTCATCGAATTCCTCTCTCATCTCTTCTAATCTTTCTTCGTATTCTTCCCGGAGTTCTTTAATCTCATCTTTTAATTCGTCTATTGTTTCTTTATGAGAATCTTCTAACTCCTTCAAATTTTTGAGGAAATCTTTAAGAATATCACTATAACTTTTCTTAAAATCTTTAACAAGCTCCTTTAAATCTTTAGCAATACTCTCCATTGCCTCGTGATGTCTTTTCTCTTCTGCCGCTTTCGCTTCTTCATAATCTTCTACCTCTTCTTCCAATTGCTTTTTGGTGCCATCCCGAAGCTCTAATAATTTTGCTAAACGGTCATCATGTAATCTTGTTTCTTCTTCGTCAAGGTTTTCTAAATTTTCGTGTTGTAGGTTGTAAATAAGAGTATTAAGCTCCTCTGCCGTTCTTGCTTCATCCCATTCTCGCACTCTTCTCCAATCGAACATTTCATCCATCAAATCTCTTGCATCATCAAAATATCCTTCCATAATCTTACGCATCTTTTCTTGATGATCTTCTTCCAAATCCTCAATCTTCTTTCGATACCTTTCTTCTTCTTTCAGTCTATCTTCTCTTAATTCAGTTAAGTCTTTCTCATATCTTTCCTGCAATCTCTCAAGATCTTCTAACTTTTTCTTTTCAAGTTTCTTTCTATCCTCCCAGTATTTCTTCTCGGCTTTCTCTCTTCTTTCTCTAAAATCAGCCAATCTCTCTTCAAATCTTTCCAGTGCTTCCTCTAAATCCTCCTGATAATCTTCTTCCAGTTCTCTTCTATTTTCATCATATTCTTCATCAAGTTCCTTTTTCTTCTCATTATATTCTTTATAACCGGTGAGCCATTGAGAAAGAGCCGTAGTAAGGGCATCAGTAATTCTCTTAAAGAAATTATAGACAAAACCTTCTATATCAGTAAGTTCACTTTTGATTTTAATAAAAGCAGCGGTCACTGCTTCATTTAATCTTTGGAGGAAAGATTTTGTTTCTGATTCTAAATCTTTAATATGTTCGAGATACCATTTTTCGAATTCTTCTATCGTAGAGAATAAATCTTTATAATACTTCACCCAAAGATTATAAATGGCAGCCACTTTTTCTTCATTTGTAGCTTCGCGTTTATCTAACTCTTTTAAGATTTGTGATTCTCTTTCTGAAATAAGTGAATAAAGAGCGGATTGAGCATTAATTCGCTCTGTTGTATTTTCTTTCGTCTTATTAACAATTTCAATTTGTCTTTCTATTTCTTCATCTAAACTTTTTAAGCCAAGTTCTCGCTCGTAAGCAAAGCGAGCATCATCTAAAGCAATGTTCTTATTGGTTAGTGATTTTCGCAAGTTATAAAGAGCTGTCTCTAAAGCAACTCGTGCTTCTTTGGAGAGTTCCTTATTTTCTAATAGCTTTTCAGTTCTGGCAATCTCATCTTCCAATGTCTTCTCGCCTGTCAATCTCCCGTAATCAAAGCGAGCATCATCTAAAGCAATGTTCTTATCGGTTAGTGATTTTCGCAAGTTATAAAGAGCTGTCTCTAAAGCAACTCGTGCTTCTTTAGATAGAGTTGCATCATCTAATAGCTTTTCAGTTCTGCTAATCTCATCTTCCAATGTCTTCTCGCCTGTCAATCTCCCGTAAGCAAAGCGAGCATCATCTAAAGCAATGTTCTTATCGGTTAGTGATTTTCGCAAGTTATAAAGAGCTGTCTCTAAAGCAACTCGTGCTTCTTTAGATAGAGTTGCATCATCTAATAGCTTTTCAGTTCTGCTAATCTCATCTTCCAATGTCTTCTCGCCTGTCAATCTCCCGTAAGCAAAGCGAGCATCATCTAAAGCAATGTCTCGATTCCTCAAATCTTTTTTCAAATTAAATATCTCTATTAAAATTGCGATTTCTTCTTCTTCCGTTAATTTTACAGTTTTCAATCTCGTTTCTAATCTCTCGATCTCATCTTCTAATGTCTTTTCGCCAGTTAATCTTTGATAAGCAAAACGAGCATTTTCAAGATTTCTCTCATTGGCTGCTGTTTTCAGTTTTAATTCAAGACGTTCTATATCTAATTTAGAAAACTCCAACCCCGCTTCTTTTGCTAATTTGATCAAATCTTCATAGAATTGAGCATTTAATTTTTCAATTTCTTCATTACCTTTATCTGTGCTTTTCTTTCCTGCTGCAACCTCTTCATTAACCGCATTAATTTTCTTTTGTAGATTATCCCCAAGTTCCTTTACATCGATAGCATATCTTGCTTCTGTCAGCTCTCTTTCTTTTTCATTTCTTTCTAATTCCAATTCCCAATATTCTTGATTATAGAATTTTGCTGCTGCAATTTTTCCTTTCAATCCAAATATACCAATTTCTATTAATTTCTCATTTAGCAATTCTTCATTTGTAATTCTTTTTTTAAGAGAATCCTCCTGTTTTGCTGTTTCTTTATCTATTTCAACAACTCTTGCTTTATAAAGCTCTGCATTTGCTTTTATATACGCAGTCTTTATTTCATTTCGAGTCTTTTCAAATAAAGCAACAGTTTCTTTATCAGCGCCCTCATACAATACCATCTGGGAAGCGAGGCCTTGTCCAGTAATTTTAGTAATTTTAACCCAAGTCGCATCGGTTATATTAGAAAGTTCTGGGATATATTTAGCAATTTCCTTCCAAAAGATTACTACATCTTCAGTAGTTTCTTTTTCTGATTTTCCTCTCGCTATATTATTTTTGATGATTTCATCTATATATTTACCCGAGGCGGTAATCAATTCTATATAGGTTTTCTTCTGGAGCTCTGTCTGCTCCATTGTTAATCCTTCTTGTAGAACATCAAGTTTTTTAAGGGCATCTAATTTTGCTGTTGTCAAATCAACAAATAATTTAGCATTTTCTACTTCAGTCAAAGTCATATCAGCTACAGCTTTCTTTCGTTTCTCATCTAAAGAATTGAGTTTTTCTAAATAATCAGCCTTTATTTTTTGAAATTTAGCTAAACTCTGTTCAGCTTTAAATATTTCATCAAATTGTTCTTCACGGATTTCTGCCAGTCCTTCTATCGATTTACCTTGTTCTCGAGCTAATTTAATAGCTGCTTCTGTGGCTGCTAAATCTGCTTCTTTTATTCTCAACCATTCTTTTTCTTCTTCTATAACTGCATCAAGAGTAGAGAGATGACGCTTTCCTTCAGCAATTTCTAATTCCCATCTTTCTTTAGCTGTTTTCGAAAGGATTTCTAGGGTCCTTTGTTCTTCTTTAGTAGCGGAAACCTCTTCTTTTGTATATTCCTCTAACATTTTTACCGCTTTCTCATATCCTGCCTCGATTTCTTCGAGACTTTTTGCACCACCACTAAAAATTCCGATAATACTCCTCCACATCCTGATAACTAATGGAACTCCTTTTGTAAATCTTTCTTCAAGTTCTATCCACTGTTCTTTCTCTTTTTTCCAATATTCAATTTCTTCTTTGATAGCTTCAATCGTTTTTTCTCTAGTTACTCTTGCTTCTTTTTCTTTAGCCTCGATTAAATTCCCAAGAGCTGTTGTTACATCATCCACATTTATTGTTTCTTGATTATAATATACCAGGAGTTCAGGATATTTATCTATCAATCCTTCGAGAATAGAACGCACTTTATCCTGGTCATCAGAATATTTCTCAATTTCACCTAATGCTGTTCTAAGTGCAGTAGTTTCTTTATTTAAAGAAAAAGTTTCTTTTTCTAATGACTCACGAACGTCTTCTATACTTTTTCCCCAAAATGTATTCTTTATAGTTAAAATAGCTACGACTGTAATAATAGCTTCAATTGCCAAAAGAATCCAACCAACAGGACCACTTGACATTTCTATTTGCCATCTCACTGCTTTAACTGCTTTTGCGAAAATACCTAATTGAACAGCGGCAGCTACTGCAGCTATTCCTATCGCAACAATTTTTATATAGAAACCTGCTCCTTCTTTTGTAACATCTCCTATTACAATAACTAAACGATTAATCGTATCAATCAAATTTCCGAGAAAATCAATTAAACCTTTTGCTGCGCTTGAAACACCTCCCCTTCCGAGACTCAAAGCTAAATCCATCGCCTTGGATTTCAATTCTACCATTCTAAAACCAAGTGATTCCATTTGTTCCCGAGCCATCACTTCAGCGGAATGAGTATCTGTCATCGCTAAAATCATATTTTCTAAAGCAGGAACGCCTGCACCCAGTAATGCGGTAGCTGTGGTCCCAACTCTTCTTTCAAAACCTTTAAGAGCTGATTCTACATCGAAACCGGCTTCAGTAAGATTCGTTAAAATAGTAGTTAAACTATTCAGTAAGGGAGAAACATCACTAACAGTTAAATTAACACGTTCTAATTCTCCTCTTAATTTTCCAGTCGGTGCAATTAAAGCGATCATCAATCCTCGTAAACCTCTGGAAGCAATTCCTGCTTCAATTCCTCTATCAGCCAAAACTCCTAATGTTGCTGTTATTTCTTCGACAGAAATTCCAAGTTCAGCAGCAATAGGCGCAGCAAATTTCATAGAATCTTTTAAACTATCTATAGTAAGACGAGAATTTGTAATAGCAGCGGCAAAAATATTAGCGATTTCTGAAGAATCGCTGGCTTGTTTATGAAAAGTTCGTAGGGCTGTTGTCGTTAAAGAAGTAGATATTCCCAGATCAGATAAAGAAGCAATTGCTAAAAGAGTTGTTCCTTGAATCATATCGTTTGTTTCAGCGACCGAGAAACCAGCTTTGCCTATATCAACCATAGCTGTAACAACTTCTACCGCAGTAAATTTAGTAGTTCTTCCCAAATCTCTCGCTGTTTCCTCAAGTCCCTTAATTTCGGATTGGGTAGCGGCAGTAATTGCTCCTAAATTTACAAGAGCAGTGTCAAATTCAATTACTCCACTAATTCCAGCTTTAATAGCAGCAAGAGCGGCCCACATGAGACGCCATGTCGCAAACCAAGCAATGTTGAAATGAATCCAGTCTTTCATACGAGTTATCATACCTGAAGAAGTATCAGCGAATTTCTTGGTTTGATTAGTTGTTGTTCCAATTTGCTTCCCAGTTTGTTCTACACTTTTACCGGTTTGCATGAACCAATTTTTAAGTTTTCCCCATATCGTTCCCGATTTCTCAACTACTTTATTTACATCTTGAACGAGAGTTTTTTGTTTTGTCTGCGAAACATTTAATTTTTGAATGGCCTGGATTACTCGATTGAGTGCACCGACGATCTTATCTTGAGAACCTGTTATGGCTGTCGCGCCCTGTTTAACTTTGAGCAAATATTTATCATATTCAGCACCCATAAATTTAGCACTGGTTCCAGCTTTCTGACCCATTCCTGTAACCGTAGTCCCAAATTTCTGTCCGGCAGAAACAGCACGCGTTTGGAAACTTTGAATAGCACCAACAGCTCTATCCAAACCACTAATCAATGCGCTAATATCAGCGATAACTTGAACTGATAATTCTCCTAAAGAAGTTCCAGCCATTTAATTTTAAATCCTTTTTCCTTTTATATAAGAAGAATATTTCTTTTATATAAAAATAATCTATTTTTTAGTTTTTTCTTCAAGGACATTAAAGCCTTCTGATTTTGCGAGTTTTAAATCCTGTTTGACATTTTGACTAACATTTTGCCGAACATTTCCTTTAATATTTTGCATAGAATCAGAAGGACCGGGCGGGATGGAACCAGACTTTTGTGCAAGGGCCTCTTGGCCAGTTTTTGTTTCTTGCAACTGTCTCTGATAAATTGCTTCTTGTAAGCAAAGTAATTGTTTGCCAGTCCATTCTCTAAAAATTTCTTTTTTGCCCCAACCATATTCGGAGGCAAATAAATCTATAGTTTGAGCGAATCGAGTTGGCCCTCGAACTTCGTTATTTTGCTTGCCAATTTCTTTAAAACTCTTAAAAAAAAAGGAATTAATAAATCCATTAGAACATCTAAATCCAGTTGTTCTTCAATCCATTCTTTATCTTTTTCTAAAATTGTAGATGCCATAAATGTAAGTTCTTCGGGCGCCGTTTCCATTAAAGCAGGAAGCATTTTAGTAATCGTTTCGGGTTGAAGTGCTCTTAAATTTAAGTCTTTAAAATCGGGAATCTTTTTTATTATTCTTGTAATAGCATGACCAATTTCAAATTCTTTTTTCAAATTCATTATGGGTATTATAATTCGTTCTCCGTGAATAGTATTAATAAACTCAGGAATAGGAAAAAAGACATCGACATCCCCCTTTTGTTTGCCAACATCTTTTTCCTTTCCTTCTTGATTGAATTTTTTTTCTTCTATTTTTTCATTTATATTTTTATTTTTTTCATTCATGGGAGTCTTACTCCTTTATTTTGTTTATTTTATTTTTTGGTTCTCTATTTCACAAAGTATCAATTACTAAGTCCCAGAAAATTCTCTTCTGATTTCATATAGCTGTCCCTTTGTGGGAAGCGCATCGCTACTCCAATTGCAAACAGCTCTTTTTGCTGTAAATGCATATGGAAATTCTTGATACGAGTCCTCATTGAAAGTCAATGTTAATTCGCCATTCGGTAGAACTTTCCATAGTTTAACACGAATAGTATCTCCACTTGGAAGTCTATGAATGAAATAGAGAGCATAATCCTGGACATTCATATCTCCACCCCAATCAACAATCTGGCATTCCCCCGCGGCTGGACTGGCATAAGTAGCTACGCCCGTTTGACATTCACCTGCACCCAGAGCACGAATTAAGTTTTTAAAGTCCCATTCTACGGCTGTAAAAGAGAAAATCGCTGATTCTCTAATTACCTTTTTATCAATTACTTGAAGTGGAGAACCTGCTTCCATAGTTATCATTTCTCTCGCAATCGCTAAATTCGCTCCGCTTTTAATTATTCCTACTTCCTCTGAGGGAGTAGTTCCAGTAGCACCTAAATAGAGAAGACCAGTTCCGTAAGTGAAATTTCGAGTCTTTGAAGTTGGCATATTAAAAGGCATTTTTTAACCTCCTTTACTTTACGTTCTTAATTTCTTTTTTTTTAATCTCTCTAGATTTCTCCGCTTCTTGTTTTTTCTTCAATAACCATTTTAGGAACTCTTCCTTATAAAGCAAGAATTCAGAGAAATTTGAATCCATCAGTTCATTGAGTTTTCCACAACGACGACAGACATGAAGAATCGATCCTTGAATTTCCAGCCAATGATCTTTAGTTTTAATTCTCACTTTTGATTTGGTTTCTTTATCTACCCAACCCAAAATGAAATCACAAGCCGAACATTTCCAGGGAATATCTTTGCACTGTTCTATCAACTGTGGAAAACGCTGATCTGGAGAACGATTATCTCTAAAATTTTTTTTCCTTCGTTCTTCTTCATTCATTTTTTAATTATCCTCCCTTGCCAGCTTGCTATAATATAATAAAGCCGGCTTTCTGGGTCATACGCCTCTGTAGGCGTTGTTATTTCTTTACATCTATATCTTATCGAGTCTTGATCATTCACCTTTCTCTGAAGAACATCATAAATTTTTTCATAGATGTTATAGTCTTCATCATAAGAAAGTTCCGACCAGACCCAAATGCGAAAAGGTATCAAAATTAAAAGATTGGTATCCGAATCTCTTGCTCCTGAGCTCATTCTAAAATTTGCGCAGGGATAACTCGGATTAATTACTTCAGATAGTTCAGCTGGATAAAATCTATCTTCGATCAATGCGCTGACATTACTATTAGCAAGAACTTTATTTCTAATTCCGATTCTTAAATCTTGTATCTCAGACATTATTCGATTCCCCGCGATTGCTTTTTTTTACTTTATCGAATTCCCAATATTATCTCACCAAATCCTTGAAATAACGAATTGCCCTCGTTTGGTTTTCGTCTTTAGATTCTTTTAATGATTCTCCTAGAAAATCACGGGAAATCATTTTATGAGTTCCAAAAATTACACAGCGCAAATATGAATGCGTAGATTTTGGAGCATGTAAAGAATGTTCTGCTTCAGTAGTGAATCCTACTGAACCGATGACCCTATTCATTTCATTAACAACATCGAAAGAAAGAGCATCTGCCATTCTTCCTGTTTCTCGATGAACTAAATACCAGTTGCCCTCACCTACCATTATCGTCCCAAGAGCAACCGAATAGGGATGTGATTCTTTAGCTTCTACATTTGACCAAATCAAAGAGATATTTTCTTTCACTCGCTGACGAAGCGCCTCTGTAGCTCTTTGAACGAATGCTTCAGCTCGTTCATTCGCCTGGAATTCTTTAATCATAATATTTCTATTTACATTTGCTATACCATTTACTTTTATCATATTCTACTTTTTTTTAAGATTTTTATCTTTAAAACTATTCTATAACAATTTTTAATTTTGGCAAGTATATTTGATTTTCTCGTAAATATTAATTCTTTGGCAAGTTTGATTCTTTTTTCCCTTTTATTTCAATTTAAAAAAGTTGTCTTGAAAGAATAATCACTTGATGGTTTGGTTTCGAGAAATTTTCTTAAAATATTGAACGTTTTGGGGTCTGAAGTTTTTTCTACATCTCTACTCGAAGTGCTGCCTAACCAAAATGTGATGCAACTTGTCCCTACTTCTATATTTGCTACTCGGTCTAAATTTATTTTTTCTTCCATCTATCTTACCTCCTCCCATTTACAGATTTCCCTCTTATAGCCACCCTCTAATAGTTAATATTAGAGGCACGATAGCTACTAGTGCGCCTAAAATCACAAAAAGTATTTTATGTCCTAATCCCATTTAATTTTTCTCCCCTTCTTTTATTCAATATCTCTAATAGCTGCCTCAATTAAAGCTGCAGATATTAAACAAGTTCCAGCAACAAAGAGTCCTGCTATCAATCCTCCACTGAGAAAACTCCCAGTAACTATAAGCCCCGCTCCTGTATATCCTATAATTCTTAAAATTATTCCCAACTATCTCACCTCCTTATTTATTTATAATTTTCTCAATCTATTTTCACCTTTTTCTTTTTTAAAAAATCCTCTCCGTCAACTGCTCTATAAAGTATAGTCTCTTCAATCCATGTTAAAGCATTCTTTAGGAAGTCCACTTGCAAATCATTCCTGTCCTCTCTTAAACGATAAATATCAGCTACTACTTTAATATCTGTAATGACCGCTTCTTTTACGAAATCTATAGCCAACCTGGTTACCAAATTATAAATATCAGCTACTATCTTGGCATCACTTGTAGTTGCTGCTTCCAAGAAGTCCATAACCAATCTCCGATTATCAGCACTCATAATCTTATCTATATAATCTTGAGTTGTCATTTTGACTGTCAATTTCTCTCACCTCCTTCTTAAAAGGTTATTCTATTACTTATAAATAACACACACCTTAACCACTGAGCCTTCAACGGCATCAAGATAAGGACATCTTTTGAGAGTGGTACTAATAATATTCTTTCCCACCTTCCATTCGTCATACTCTTTCAAAGCCTTCCTTTCCGTCTTATTCCATAATATTTTATTCTGGTCAAGCATCGCATCTATTGTATAATATTCCACTGGGACTATAAATGTTTTACTTTTTGTGCCACCTATATATGAATCCTTATTATCGTAAAATTCTTCAATCTCATTATCAAGAGTAATTGACCACTTACCGCTAGAAGATGGATGAAACGCTAAAAGAAGAGCTACTACAAGACCTATCCAAAAGCAAATTGCGGTAATTATACCTATTCCAGTATCAGTAGTATGTAAAACTTTCGTGCTTAACAGGAATCCAAACATTACAAACCCGACCCATATTCCAAAGAAAACAAGAATTTTAAACCACAAAGGCAAATCTTCATATTTTTTCCGTTTTCGGTCCGATTTAGAACTCAACTTACCTATTTTTATTTTCCTGAAAATTATTGGCAAAAGATATAAACTGCTTAAAATTAAAGCCAATAGTCCACCATAAAAGGGAATCAGTTGGTGCGAAACTATTCCTATGATGAACACTACTAAACTTATACCTAACATAATTTTTTTAAACATTCTAATCCCTCCTGTTTTTTTTATTTTTTGTTTATCCCAAATATTTCTTCAAGAAATTAACTCCTTGTTCAATCGCTAATCGGCGAGGATGACTTTTAGGAAATTTTTCTACAACTTGATTTAAAAGTTTTAAAGCGTCTCTTAAATATAGAAAAGCTAACTTTTCTTTCGGTTGAATAAAAGTCTCTTTTAAGGAAATCGCCTTCTTTAATAATTTCTTTCCACCTTCTTTATCTCCTTCCTCTATTAAATGAAGTGCCAAATTGAAATATCCTCGTGGATCATTCGGTGCCTCTTCAATTTGTTGAGCATCAAGTTTCTTATAATAAGCAAGTTTGACATTTTTCTTCATTGTTCCCTTCTCAAATCCCCAATGAAACATTTTAATAGGAGAAAGCATTACTCTAAGTTTAGGAAATTTCTTTGAAATATTCTCTATAGCTTCATCTAAAGTTTCATGAACTCTTCCAGTAAAGTATAATTCTCTTGAATTTCTAAAAAGACGAACTGATTCGGTAACACTAACTCCTCCTTTGTCTCGGAAATTATAAACTACAAAAGCAAAACCTAAAGCCTCCGAGACTTCAATCATTTTATCAAACTGTTGTAATTTTCTATATTCGTATGTTTCATCAGGGTCGGCATAGAAAATCCAGGGATTAGTAGCTTTAGAGATCAAATAATTTCTGGCTAGCGAATAATCATCGTTCCAATCGAAATGATAAATTTTATCTGTATATTTTTTAGCAATAGCAATTGTATCGTCATTCGAACCGGTATCAAGAAATATAATTTCATCAAAGAGCGGAGACATTTTATAAAAGAAATCATCTAAATAATCTTCTTCATTCTTTCCCATTAAACAAAGCGAAATTTTATTTTCAGGTTTTCTTCTCATTTTCCAGAAAATCATATTCCGATGTAAATCATAAATTTCTTTTTCTAAATGTTGAGGAGTGAAGAAAGTATCGGTCCATAAATAAATATCATTAACAGCACAGCGAGTGCAGAACTGTCTATCCTCTCCTCCCATATCTAATGGTAAATTATTAACACGAGAGAAATTAGCTCCTTTTTGAATTGCCGATTTGGAAATCAATTCACAGCCGCAAACGCCTCCGACTTTATATGTTCCCTTCTTTCGCAGGAGTGCCATAAAATCCCCATCTACTCCTCCAAAATTTCCAAAACGCCAGGCATGTGGAAGTAATAAATTATCAATTTTTCCCCATGAAGCCCAGACATTTTCAGCAACAACTTCTTTATCGAGACAAGAAAGATGTCTTAAAGTTCTTTCATCTTTAAGAACGACATCTGAATCTATACTAAAAACATAATCGTTATTCCCTATTTCACTTAAACATTTATTTCTCATTAGACCCATTCTATATAATTTTTGAGCTTCCCATGTATGTTCATCTTTCGATGTATCACCAAAATTAACTTGTGAAATAAGAATATTTCTATATTCCTTTTTATGTTCTTCGGCCCAAACATTTAAAATCGCAAGTGTAGCATCAGTAGAATCATTGACTAAAAAGAAAAAAGATAATTTCTTTTTTGGATAATCTTGTTTCATAATTCCTGCAAGAAATTCCTGGACGCACCATGCTCTATTCCGAATCGGTGCTACAACAAGAATATTAGGAAACTCAATTTTATCTTTCCATTCTTTAAGAACTAAATTTGGGTCAAAAATAGTTGACATATGGAATTGATCCACAGCATCCATTCTTCTTCCTTTATAAAATTCAGCTTTCTTTTTCTTATCCTCATCTTTTATCCAACCTAAGTGTTTGCAACGAATATCCGAATAGCAAGTTCCGATATTCGATTCGAGAACATAATGAGGAATTACGGGGGCGTGAGTTTTGATGGTGGGCCAACCGAACGGCAAATCTTTGAATCTAAATAATCGCTTAAAACAAGGACTCCAAAATTTATCAATACGATAATGGTTCTCATCCCACATATCGCATTTACGAAAATTGATCCATTCAAATCTTGAGTTCAAGAATTCTGGTAATCTATCTATAAAGGTTTGTTCAAAAAGCTCATCCGCATCCTGCACCAGGCACCAATCCCCTTTTTCTTTGCGCATTTCTTCCCATAGCTCTGTTTTGATTTTTGAACCATCCTCTTTGAATAGGGGAGTTTTTCTTTTAATAATACGAACTGGTGGAGAGGATTCGCAAATAGCTACGGTATTATCTTCAGAGGCGTCATCAAGAACTACTAATTTCACTTCTACATTTTCAGAGGTATATTTACGAATCGAAGTTAGAACCTGTGGTAAATAACGCTTCTCCTCATTTCTTGTTAACATACCGACTACTAATTTTTGTTTTCGCATTCTTTCTCCTTATTTCTTTTAAATTTATCTATTATTAATTCGTTTGTCAAATATTTTTCTTTCGATATCCGAGAAGAAAGAGGGAAGAATGACGAATCTCTTCCCTCCCTCTCTTCTTATTTATAAATATTATTTGTTCTTATTAAGTTCATCCAACATCTTTTGGCATTCTGCTTCCGCTTCGACTAAGTAAATTATAGATTTTCTTCCCCACATAACATCCGTCATCGCTTCCCAGTATTTTTCCATAATTTTTTCGCATCCATTCCAACTTGGACGTGGATTGATTCCATAAGGCACTACATCATAAAAGCATTTCCAATTCGCAGGTTTTCTTCCTTCAGCAATTTTCTCAAATGCATCTTTTAATTCGGGCACAAATGGAGGCACACAATTAGTAAGCATCTGTTCTGTTTGCCAAATTTTCATATGAGTCTCACCTTCTGAAATCCATCTCAACAATTCAAAAGCTGCTTCCGGGTGTTTACATTGGCTTCCGATATTAAAGAAGAGACTTTCAGCAGTGAATCCAAAGTTTTCTTCTGTAGTCGGTAAAATCTCTACATCGAAATCTACGGGTGCAAAATAACCAGCATAACCTATACCAGTAATGATCATCGCTACTTTTTCTTCTGCGAAAAGTTTCGGTTTACTTCCGCCCCAATCATCGTAAGTCTGTCGAGACATCATTACACCCTCATCAACTAAATCCCTATACCATTTCATTCCTTTAATGTAAGGAGTGTGTCCGAAAGTCATTTCTTGTGGATTTACTTCATCATCAACTACTCTACCACCGAATGCAGGAAATAGATAATAATCGGGCCATTTGCAGAGAACACCATAACGAATCACTTCTCCTTTCTCATTTCTAATTGTGAGTTTTCTTGACAAGTCTGCCAGTTCATCCCAGGTCATATCTTTTGTTGGATAGGGAATTCCCGCTTCATCAAAAAGTTTTTTGTTATAGTTGATAAAACCCACATAGTTGATAAGTGAGGGTAATCCGTAAAGTTTCCCCCCTCGCCTGGCTCTTTCTAGAGACCATTCAGGATAAGAGGATAAATCAAGTCCAGCTTCTTCAATTAAATCATCAATTGGCATTATTATCCCCGCATCTATCCATTGTTGCATTTTCCAGCCATAATCGGTCACGAAAATATCAGGAAGTTTGTGTGCTGTTGCCCATGCTTTCACAGTTTGTATATACTCCGATCCAGGTTTAGCTATTATCGTTAGTGTGTAATCAGGATGTTCTTTCTCAAATGCATTCTTCATTGACTCTTGAACTTTTGGTGAATAACCAGAGGAACCTACCAACCATTTAATTTCTATTTTCTTTGCAATCGCTTCTGTAATTCCCAATAAGCCTAAAAGACTTATCACCAATAAACCTAACATAATTTTTTTAAACATTTTAACCCTCCTTAGGTTATTCTCATTTCAAGACCCTTACTTACATATTTACTTAAAAAGATAAACATAAGAAGAATGGGAGCAAGCGAAAGAATAGAACCAGCCATAATTTGATTGTATGTTATATTAAAATCTCCTCCGAATGAAGCCATTCCTACAGCTAAAACATCCATTTTATTTGATTGCGTGACCAGTAAGGGCCATAAAAAGCTATTCCATTGTCCAACAAAATTAAATACAAACAAGGTCATTAAAACTATTTTAGAATTGGGAATAACTAATTTCCAATAAATTTGCCAGAGATTCGCTCCATCTATCCTGGCAGCATTTAATATCTCATTAGGAATACTGAAAAAATATTGTCTTAAAAGAAATACAGTAATCATAGAAAACCAGGAAGGAATAAAAATGCCCCAATAAGTATCCATCCATCCTATTTCTGCTATGAAAAGAAACTGAGGAATAACCATTAGAAATGCAGGAAGGAATAGAGTTGATAATAATACATAGAAAATTAAATCTCTAAATTTCCATTGTAAGCAACTGAAACTAAAAGCTGCTAACGATGCAAAAAATAGACATCCTAAAGTTCCCGAAATAGAAATTATGAAAGTATTTAATGTCCATCTTAAAAATGGATAATCGAATAAAGCATTTTTAAAGCACCCAAGATATGGTGGAATAGGAAAAATAGTGGGATTTCCAATCCATTCGTGTTCGCAGAGAGACGTAATAATCATCCAATAATAAGGAAAAATTGATACAAGAACGAATATTATCAATACCAAATATTTTAAAGTTAATAAAGATTTTTTCATAATGGAGTTATTTTCCTTCCGATAAATCTTCTCTGAATTAAAAGAGCTGATAACATAATAAGAAACATTAGAATTGCTGTTGCAGATGCCCTTCCGAATTGCGATCCTCTGAATGCCAAAATATAAGTGAAATAAGCAGAAGTAAGAGTAGCACCGCGTAAACCCATTGCATCATCGGGACCAACAACGCCCTGCATAAAAATATAAATAACATTGAAAACTTGAAATGCATTAATGAAACAGAATACTAAATAGAAAAATATCGTGGGTTTTATCAATGGCAATATTATATATCTAATAATTTGTAGAGTGCTTGCTCCTTCAAGGGAAGCTGCCTCGCTTAAATTTTTAGGTATAGAATTAATCGCCCCCAGAAAAATGATCATTCCCAGGCCCATTGTTTGCCAGGCTCCCATCGTAGCTGCAATTGGTATTGTTGTTTCTGCTTGTTTAAACCATCTTATTTCTTCGAATCCTAAATTCCCCAAAAGCCAATTTACAATACCCCAATGCGGACTGAAGGCGTATTTAAAAATTAAAGCTACAATAACCCCTGATGATACCCAAGGAATGAGATAAACAAATCTAAAGAAAGAACCATATTTAATTTTACTATACATTGCGAATCCTAAACTTAATCCCACAAATAGATTCAATGGCACTGAACATAAAGCATAATAGAGAGTATGAATTAATGCTACATAAAAATATTCAGATTCAAAAAGAAGATAATAATAATTTTTTAAACCTATGAAAGCCGAAGATCCAAAAAGATTAGATTCAAGAAAACTTAATCGAATAACATAAAGAAAACAACTGAAACTAAAAATTCCAGTTCCTATAAGAATCGGCAAAATAAATAAGAAGGGTGCAATTCCCTTAACAGGAATGCCCATTTTATTTTCATTCATTCGTCTTTTTTTCTATTTCTAATCTTCTTTGCATTCGAAATCTGGCTAATTCTAAATCTTCTTCATCATGTATATCGCATACTTGATCCCGTCCTACTTCAACAAATACCGCTCTATTCGATGATGATACTTTATCAGCTGGAAAAGGCAAAAGAGTGGATCCGCAACTATTAAAACAATCTGGATACTCTTGTCTGGTTTCAAGCCAACTACAATG
>Ga0210003_1001411_pt1 | contig 21237 bp, 15 predicted proteins | sample LantaG_FD_182804 | JGI IMG/M metagenome (GOLD analysis project Ga0210003, IMG submission 182804) | Deep subsurface microbial communities from Baltic Sea to uncover new lineages of life (NeLLi) - Landsort_02402 metaG (SPAdes) (version 2) | ecosystem: Environmental > Aquatic > Marine > Oceanic >... | reverse complement strand
AAATAGGTTTACACTCCGGGGGGTGATCGTTGAAAAAAGGTTTATATTTAAATTTCATAACACCCTCATTTGTAAAACTGGTTAACAGATGTGCTTGAGATAGTGTTTGCAATTGACATCTCATGTGTGGTCGCATGTTATTATATAACAGGACTGCGTGTGTGACAAGAACTTTCGCTTCGGAAACTACACATCCTGGCACATGCAAATTTTCCTTGCAATACCAATCCATACTCCCCTATTATATTAATTGTCAATTTGAAACAATCAAATGTGAACGGAGTCTTTTATGGAATGCAAGATAGCAGTAGTCGGCACGGGTTATGTTGGGCTTGTAGCGGCGGCGTGTTTCGCCAAGAAATATCAGGTCGTTTGCGTGGACATCGATAAGGCAAAGGTGGATTCAATCAATCGCGGGAGTTCGCCGTTTTATGAGAATTCGCTCGATGAACTTTTAGCGGATGCGTTGTCTTCGGGAAGGATTCGCGCTACGACCGACCTTCGTGAGGCTCTCGATGAAATCGATTTCGTGTTTATATGTGTCGGGACACCGTCACTTCACAGCGGCGCAATCGACTTGTGCTATGTCGAGAAAGTTGCCGAGGACATCGGCAAAGTTTTAGCGGACACCAACCGATATGTGATAATAGTCCAGCGCTCGACAGTCGTGCCGACAACAACCAATCGGCTCGTCGGCGATACGATTGCCAAGGAATCGGACAAGCAAGCCGGCAAGGATTTCGGCATTGCGTTCGTACCGGAGTTTCTGCGTGAGGGCTGCTCGGTGCATGATTTCCTCAATCCCGATAGAATCATCATAGGCACAGAGGATGACAAAGTCAGGCAAAAACTATTCGAACTATACACCGATTTCTATCCCGAACTTCCCGATGAAAAAATTCTCTTCATGTCCACCGAGTCGTCGGAATTGGTGAAATACGCATCGAACTCGTTCCTTGCGACAAAGATTTCGTTCGCAAATGAGATAGCGACCCTTGCCGAGTTAATCCCCGGCGTGGATGTCGCTGAGGTCATGCAGGGCGTCGGTCTCGACCATCGAATCAATCCGAGTTTTTTCGGCGCCGGCGCGGGCTTTGGCGGTTCATGTTTCCCGAAGGATGTCAAGGCGCTGATTCATTTCGCGCAAACTAACGCATTCAAGCCGCTTATTCTCGAATCGGTCATGCAAAGGAACGAGAAGCAGGGATTGCACATCGTTGACCTGGTCGAGGATGCACTCGGCGAACTGCATGGCAAACGGATAGCCGTTCTCGGGCTGTCATTCAAACCGGGGACATCGGACATGCGCGAGGCGCCATCATTGCACATCATAGCTGAACTAATCGAGCGCGGCGCCGGCGAAATAATCGGCTGCGACCCGCAGGCAATAACGGAAGCTCGCTCAATTCTCGGAGATAGAATCGAATATACCAAAAATCCAATCGAGGCGCTCAAGAACGCACATGTCGCGCTTCTACTCACCGAATGGGATGAATTCAAAAAGCTCACTCCCGACGATTTCATCGATGCAATGAAAGAGCCGATACTTATCGATGCCCGTCGAGTATATGAATTCAACGAATTCGACGAGAAGATGAAATATGTTACAATCGGTGTAGGCGGTTAGAGGTTATCGGTTATCGGTCATTTCGGCATCTCGACAAGCTCGATGACCGGCGTTCCCTGAGCCTGTCGAAGGGAACGATTGACTATCGACTATTTCCGCCAGTCGCCAGAGGATTTCCCTCAAGCCATCTCCCGCTACCGCGCTAATCAGGAAAATTTCCTCGTCGGGGAAAATCTTTTCCCAATCTCGATTCATAACTTCGTTATCCGCCGCATCGATTTTGTTCAATGCCACGATGCGCGGGCGTTCGAGCAATGTTTCATCGTATTGCGCGAGTTCGCCGAGTAATGCCCCGTATGCCGATTGCGGCTCATCGAGAATGTCGAGCAGGATGACGAGGACTTTGGTGCGTGAGATATGCCGCAGGAAATCGAGACCCATGCCTTTCCCGAGATGCGCGCCCTCGATTATCCCAGGGATGTCCGCGATTACAAGCCGTTTCTCCGGTGAAAGCTCAGCAATGCCAAGATTCGGCTGCTTCGTAGTGAAAGGATAATCGGCGATTTTCGGATGCGCCTTTGTCAATCGCGAAATTAAAGTTGATTTCCCCGCATTCGGCAATCCCACCAGACCGATATCGGCGATAAGACGCAGTTCGAGGATAATCCATCGCTCCTCACCGGGTTTGCCATCCTCGGAAGTTTGCGGAATCTGATTAGATGGAGTAGCGAATCGAGCATTGCCCCTGCCGCCTTTGCCGCCTTTCGCAACAATATATTCGCCATCGACAAGGTCGGCAAGTAAGGGTAAGGCATTCCCCGACTCATGTTCATTCGATTCCACTGTTTTATCGGAATGACTCGCCCCAACATCGGCATCGAGAACGACTGTGCCGGGAGGAACCTCGACAACTAAATCATCGGCGGATTTGCCATGCTTGCACTTGCCCTCGCCATTCCGACCGTTTCCAGCTTTGTAATGCTTGTGATAGTAGAAATCGAGCAATGTATGCAGTTTCGGATTAACACGGAGGATGACATTGCCGCCATCGCCGCCATCGCCGCCGGAAGGTCCACCATGAGGACGATACTTCTCGTGCAGGAACGCAACACAGCCATCGCCGCCTTTCCCGCTTTTTACAAATATTTTTACTTTATCTATGAACATTGTAGGTCGCCAGTAATCGGTTATCGGTCATCGGTTATCAGTTATCGGTTATCAGTCATCGACATGTAAGGGCGAGGCATTCCAAGACTTATTTTCATTTGAGTGTAAGGGTAAGGCATTCCCCAACTTATTTTCATTTGATTCTACTGTTTTATCGGAATGCCTTACCCCTACTTCGTGTGAATGCCTTGCCCTTACAGATGAATCATCAAATTCAGATAAAGGGTTTTGTGAAATGCCTCGCCCTTACGACATTTTATAATTAAGTCTTGTTTTTAAAAGTCGATAGCATTATTTTTTTTAAAAAGAGAAAAAAATTAAGATGATTGAATGAAAACAACCTGAACCGGTGATGAAAATGATTCCCGCGCACAGCGCATGGCGCTTTTCATCATGCGAAATCATTTCATCATTCTTATCACTGGTTCAGAAGCTGTTTCACTCCGCTTCATCCTTTTTTTCTTCCTTCCGCGCTTCCCCTTTTTTTCTTTCATTTCCTCATAATATTCCTTGACATCCAATCCATCCCGCATAATTTTTTTAGAAGGAGGCATAGAATTATGAACCACCTTCACAAACACATATCGCGAAAATCCGAGCCGCCTGTTTCAGCGACACAATGCGGTGAGCGAATGCTAACCCCCCCCCCAGTTATTGTAATACAATGAGTTATAGCAATTACTTAAAGTTTAGCCGTCTTTTCGCTGACTCGATGTATGAGTTGGTGAGGAGCGGTTTTTTTGTTTGCTTGAAAACCGAAAAACAAAATAATGGAGGTGTATGATGAGATACTATTTCTTAGTTGTTCTATTTTGTTTGCCACTTGCAGTAATATCTTTTGCTGAAGTGCCACAACTCCTGAGTTTTCAGGGGCATTTGACAGATACAACTGGTCGTATCGTGCCGGATGGCAATTACAATTTAACCTTCCGCATTTACGATGTCTCGACAGGCGGAACTTCGCTATGGAGTGAATCTCATCCCGTAGTGCTTGTGAGCGGAGGTTATTGCAATGTTCTACTGGGTTCGGTTTCCACCTTGCCTATTGCTTTGTTCGATGGCTCGGACAGATGGGTTGCAGTGCAAGTCGGAACCGATGCGGAGATGTCTCCACGACAGCAAATCACGAGTGTTGGATATGCATTCCGTTCCGCAAGCGTGGATGAAGTGAACTGGGACGAGATTACCGATATCCCCGATGATTTATTGGATGGCGATGATATTGGGATTCCTGCACTTCATGTTAGCTCAATTCCGTTTTTCATCACAGACACGGTGGCATTCATACAAGGCGCTAATATGACACTCACTCAATTGGGTAACACTATCACTTTTTCCTCGACCGGTGGTGGTGGAGATTGTGATACCGCAAATTTCTCTTATTTCGCTGATAGTTCACATTGGGCGGAGTATGCGGAAAATATCGAATGGGAAAATATTCTGAATATTCCAGTGGATATCGCAGATGGCGATGACATCGATACTTTTATTGCAGACTGGGATAGCATTAGGAATATGCCCCTGGACATGACCGATGGCGATGGATTAGGATTACAGTCTATCCGCATTGTTGGCGCATCATGGATTACCGACAGCATTTTACTTATGGAAGGTTCTCATATAAAACTTAATCAAAGTGGATATACAATCACAATCGAGGCGTATGATTCAATGGTTTCTTATTGGGACAGTTTGAGAAACATTCCGCCCGGTTTCGCCGATGGCACAGATGACGATGACCTATCAGACAACTCAGTCGGTGACCTCTCCGATGTAGATGCTTCAGGTTTAACCATTGGACAGGTTCTAATCTGGAATGGCACAACATGGATTCCCGGATATGTGGATTCCACAGGTTACACGCTTTTCGCCGATACATCGAACTGGACACTGCATGTTGATTGGGACAGCATAGTTAACATGCCTCCCGACATTGCAGATGGTGATAATATTGACACAATGGTCGCCTATTGGGATAGCTTAAGAAATATACCCATTGGTTTATCCGATGGAGATGATATCGATACCTCTATCGCCGATTGGGACAGTATAGTAAATATCCCTCCCGACATAGCCGATGGTGATGATGTTGATGATGCCGATGCCGATTCGACAAATGAGTTGATTATCGGACAGAGTTGGAACGATTCAACAAATACAATCACCTATACAGATGCCGGTGGCGACCACGATGTCGTGATTACCGGCTTCATGGAATCAACCACAGACAATTGGGTGGACGAATCCGGCGATGACATGACCGGAACATTGAATTTCAACGGTGTGGGAAATGATATTACAACAAGTGGCACGGAACATCTCGCTTTGATGCCCGGCGGCAATGTCGGCATCGGCACGACATCTCCAACTGAAAAGCTCGAGGTGGATGGCAATGTCAAAATCAACGACAAAATCTATAGCGCCAGCGGCAATGTAATTATTGTCATTGGTCATTAAGCCGTGCGAGGTAAAAAAAATGAAAACAAAATATTTTATCGTCGCGTTGGCTTTAGCTTTTGCCAGTGTTGCATTTGCTCAATTCTCATGGACCGAGACCGATTTCAATGAGTCCGGTGTAGTTTTGAGCAAGTGTGTAGTTTCCAGCGGAACGTTGATGCTGAAAGCGGCGAGTGATTCATTCAGCGTCAGCACTTTAGACACAGATAGGTGGACAACTCCGGCAGTAAATGAAGGCGTTACCTATGCAATAGAGTCGAATATGCTTACCGTTACTGTGCCGGGAATCAATACAAGTGGCTATAAAGCTTTCGATGTCCAAAATAAAAGAACATTGGTCGGTGATTTCGATTATAGGGTCTGGTTTAATGACGCGAATTTCGTTGGAGGAGACGATAGATGTGGCGTGAATTTCCTAATATCTGTTCCATCAGGCGCAAGCACCAACTACTTCGAGATTAATCATCATGCAAGAATATCGAGCGCTGATGCAGGCAAAAACATCGAAGTCGAAATCAATGCAGCAACGATGGCTACTGTTTCTGTAACAGGAACTTCCTATATTTTAAGAATCACGCGTGCCGGTTCGACTGTAACAGCATATTATTGGAATGGTTCATCATGGGTCTCGTTATATTCTTCGAGTAATTCCTATTGGGATGACGGCGATGCTACAACAATCCTGAATGTGTATGCAAATCCAGGCTATTCGCATGGCTCCGGCAGTAGAAAAATCTATTTTGACAATTATACAAGAGTGTCGGGCTCTCATTACCTCACTCCCGGCTATTTCGAATCTGCCACGAACGACTGGGGCAGCGATACACTTGCTTTCGGAAATTTCACATCAACTCAAACAGGTTCTCCTACTTATCGAATCGAGACAAAGGCGACCGATGCCGGCTGGAATCTTGCAGGCGCGACTGCAAAAACGCCGGGAACAGACATTACCGGCGGCACAGTCTCCGACCACCAACGGTATATGCGCGCACGAGTCGAACTCACATCCGCAAGTCCTTATACATCGTCGCCGACAGTTTCAGATTTCACGATTACCGCTACAAGCCCACCATGGATAACAACCGACCCTGTCAGTCAAACTATATGCGTAGGTGAAAACATCACATTCCCAATAACAGCCAAAGGTGGCGGACTAACATATCAATGGCAGGAATATATAGCATCGTGGGCGGATTTAAGCGACGGCGGCGTGTATTCCGGCACGACAACGAACACATTGGCGATAACAGGCGCGCCATTATTGATGAGCGGGCGACAATATCGCTGTATCGTGAGCGGGACATATCCGCCTGCGGATACATCGAATAGCGCGACACTTACTGTCGGCTCTATGCCCGGCTGGGTGGAGACCGCTTTCAATGAAGCGGGCGTAACATTGAACAAATGCGCGGTGAGCGGCGGAACATTAATGCTGAAAAATGCTGACGACGATTTTAGTTCAACAACTATAGATACCGATAGATGGCGCGCAAGCACATGGGGCACAGGAACTTATGGAATAGAATCGTCAAAATTAAAGGCAACAATAAATTCTGGTTCGGGTGTCGATTTTAGGAATCGACGCTCGGTAATTGGGGATTTCAGATACCAAGTTACATTTAATGCAGCTCAATTACCCGGAAAAGGTGCAAGGGCAAGAGCTTTCATTGCACTTGTTACAGAATCGGGGCATTGGTTTGAAGTGATGTTTCATGGTTATGCCGATGGATCCAAAGAAATTACTGTTGAAGTTGACGGTGTCGATCATGCCATTTCAACGTCGGCCACAACGTTGACTTTTTTACTTTTGAGAAGAAGCACGACAATAGTCGAAGGTTATTGGTCAACAGACGGAGGATCGTCGTGGAATTATCGTTGGGGTGAAAATAATTCAATTTGGGCTGGAGCAAATGATACAATTCTTGTATCCACATCTGCAGATGCAGGTTTTACAGGCTCCGCAAATGTTTACTTCGATGATTATTTGCGCAATAGCTCTTCCGGATCCTATTACCTTACACCCGGATATTTCGAATCCGCCACGAACGACTGGGGCAGCAGCGGCGCAGATTTTAACACTTTGACCGCCACCGAAGCAATCGGCACAGGCACGAGAACATATCGCATCGAGACAAAAGAGACCGATACAGGCTGGAATCTCGCCTCTGCAAGCGTGAAAACCGTCGGCAGCGACATCACCGGCGGAACTGTAACAGACTACCAGCGCTATATGCGCGCAAGAGTGCAGCTCACATCCGCAAGCCCTTACACATCGACGCCGACAATTTCAGATTTCACAATCAATGCAGACTGCCCTTGCCCTGTGTTCGATCCGCTCGGACATTACTTCCTCGTGCAGGATTCCGTCGGCAATAATTTGATGAAGGTCGATGAAAATGGAAATGTTGGGATTTTAGGCACAGTTTTTATTAATACTGTTGAAACACCCGACGGCTCTCGTTTCGAGATGAAAACCGCAGGAGGCATCACACAGGGCTGGGTAGATGTTGTCGGAAATCTGTATATTAAGGGTTCACTATATCAAAACAGCACGACATTCGCACCGGATACAAACGATTTTGTTATCCAGAATTTCAGCGGTACGAATGTGTTTATGCTCGACGGCACGACTGGAAATCTTTATTGTCGTGGATTTATCGGGCAAGGATGCGGATTCTAATTGGATTATCAGGAGGTTCAATATGCATATTAAAAATCTTTTCGTAACTCGGATAGAAATAACGCTAATATTGCTTTCCGTATTCCTTTTATTTATCCCCGCTATTGGAAGCGAAAGCGAAAACAATATCTTCAGTCCCGAGGTTCTCGATGAGGGCGGTGGAAAAACAATATCCACCGAGCAACAATTCAGAACATCCATAGGGCAACCGGCAATCGGAATATCCAATTTCGGCGATTACCGGCTTTACTGGGGATATATTTGGTTCATTCACAATCCGCCATCGCCGCCGGAACTGGTTTCTCCGATGGATAACGATACTGTTACCACATCATTCTCGAATTTGAGATGGTTTGCTCCTATCGACCTCGAGCGAAATTTCCTGCACTTTATCGTTCAAATAGCAGAATCCGAAGATTTTCCAAGTTCTATAATCCATTCATACAGTTCGCTGGATTATCCCGGCGATTTCGTTCCTTCACCGCCTGTGCCCGATGAAAGTGGTATTTGCATTTTAAACACACCGGATTCCCTTATTGATGGCGATTACTGGTGGCGGGTCTTCGCATTCGACATCAACGATTCGAGTTTGTCCTCTGAAGAATGGAAATTCACTGTGTCGGTCGATACGACAGATACAGTCAATCATCCACCGGAGATAATCAGTGAACCCGCCGAATCCATAGTTTATGCGGACAGTCTGTGGGATTATATTGTCGTTGTGATAGATGATGATGGAGATTCATTAACATTCGATGTTGAAAGCGACTGCGGTGCGGACATCTCGATAGATGACACCGGTTATGTTACATGGATTCCCGGCGAGGATGACACGGGAGAATGTGATATAACAATCATAGTGTGCGATGAACCCGGTGCGTGTGATTCTCAGGAATTTACAATCATTGTCCTGCCGAATAATCATCCACCTGAAATAATCAGCGAACCCGCCGAATCCATAGTTTATGTGGACAGTCTCTGGGATTATATTGTTATCGCGGACGATGAAGACGACGATTCGTTGACATTCAGCATTGAGAGCGATTGTGGTGCGGACATCTCGATAGATGACACCGGCTATGTATCATGGATTCCGGGCGAAGATGATACTGGGGAATGCACAATCACAATCACCGTCTGCGATGACCTCGGTGCATGTGATTCTCAGGAATTTACAATCATTGTCCTGCCGAATAATCATCCACCTGAAATAGTAAGTGATCCGCCGGAAACAATAGTCTATGTCGATAGTCTCTGGGATTATATTGTCGTTGTGATAGATGATGATGGAGATTCATTAACATTCGATGTTGAAAGCGACTGCGGTGCGGACATCTCGATAGATGACACCGGCTATGTTACATGGATTCCGGGTGAGGATGATACTGGAGAATGTGATATAACAATCACCGTTTGTGATGACGATACCTGTGTCGAGCAGGAATTTACGATTATTATTCTACCGAATGTTCCATATCCCCCACCGGAATTCTTTGCCGAGGCTTGCGGTCCCGAAGTATTATTATCCTGGACACCGCCGGAAGGCGCTATCGAAGGTTATATTATTTATCGAGGTCTCGACTCAACTTCACTGGAAATAATAGATACAATTCCCGGAGATTTACTATCTGCCATAGATATGCCTTATCCCATAGATACTGTTTATCATTATGCCATCGCCGCTTTCGATTCGGCAGGATATTTAAGTCCGCTTTCTGAAATCGATACGACATATCCTTTCCCATATCATATCAATATGCTGTTATTTGAACTCACTGACGATAATCAGGTCGAGCTTTCATGGTCGCCGACTACTATTGACAGCTTATATCTTATCTTCTTTGCTGAGGGCGATACAGTCCCTGACTTTTCTGACACTACAGCTATTATCTATGCACCGGAGGATAATTGGACATCTCCACCACTTATTACCGGAACAACTTATACTTTCGCAGTTCAAGCTTTGGCTACTTGCGGATATCTCGATAACAGCGGAAATTACTATATGATAATTACAATACCGGATGCGGAATGGGAGTGCAAGCGCGTGCATATAAAAATCCCAAAACCCGGAAAAGGTTTGTGCGGTAATTGTGCAAATGTTAAAGCTGATTCGGATTGTAGTGGAGCCTGGTGGCATGATATTGATTCGGTCCTCTTCCAAAAATATTATATACCTGATGCCGTATGGACTGATATCACCCATCTATCATCCGATAGTTTAATACATCCAAATCCATCCGCGGGGGGACCAAGTGGCCATCAATATTTTATTCATTGGTGGGTAGATGATGAGCTTGAAGGCGACTATCTTATCAGAGCTGTTGCATTCGATATATTTGGAATTCCCGACCCATATCCCGATGCAATACCTGTTCATATTGGACCTCCATGCGGTCACAGCGACTATGGTCTTGATACAAGCAGAGGCGTGCCAAGTGGATTTGTTTTTGAACATTCGGATAGAGTATATCCACATGCAGCTTCCAGAATAGATATAGGCGATTTCGACGATACGGAAGACTGGATATACTTACCCAATGGTTTTGTGGAAACACCCGATTTATTATTTTTCCGTATGACGAATAAATATGAGGAAACAGCGCCTTACTTTACAATCGGTGAATTTATAGAATTAGAACTGCGAAGTGGTGAGAGTATGGTCGCTGGTGGTGATTCTATCGAATTTCACCTGCAATATTCTGACCATGACAGTGATGGTTTTGTGGATGGTAGAGACATCTCTGAAGATAGTTTATGGTTTTTCTTGACCGATGGCTCGGTCTGGGATAGCATCGACTGCACTCTGGATACTGAAAATAACACAATCGATGCATCAAATGACATCTTCGGAAAGTATGCGATATTGGCATCGTATCCGGGATGGATAAAAGAGATACAACATCCGGATAAGATTTCAATGTTCATTTACCCGACACCTTTCAATGCCTCACTGGCTGTAATTTATCATATCCCATCGGCATCCGATGTATCTATCGATGTCCATGACATACTCGGGCATCAAATAACAACAATCATCAATGAACCACAGGAAGCGGGAACTCACTCTATAACCTGGACTGTGCCGGAGAATATATCCAGCGGAATCTATTTCGCCCGTCTAAAAGCAGGAGATAATGTGATAACCAAGCGCTCAATACTAATCAGATAACGCGCAAAACCAAGCAGGACAAGAGCGTAAAGGAACAGAACACACGCAAAAAGAAGCTCGATATACAGATAAGGAGCTTCGTTATGCGTAAAACGAAGTTGTTTGCGAGTATAAAGAAACAGAACTAACATAGAAAGAGTTTCGTTATACGCAAAAAGAGTTTCGATATGCGCATAAAGAAACAGAATATGAGCATAAACAAGCAGGATATGTGCGAAAACAAACAGAAAACAATCAAAACAGGAGGAACATTATGGCAGGCTGGAAAGAAATTCCGAGGAGCAAAATCGAGGACTTAATCACACTCATCGATGACATCATTGCCGGCGATGAGCAAAATCAGGGCGAGTGGGAATTGAGTAATCCGTCTCGTGCCGACCTTGTTGCGTTGCGCGACGGTCTGCAGGCGATTTTAGACGACCGTCAGGCGAAATATGCGGCGTGGCGGGATTCTGTCGCTGTGGCGAAAGATGGCGTGCGCGATGCTATTCCTACCGTGCGCACGGCAATCGACAAGTGCCGAGCATATTATGGGCGCTCGAATCCGCGACTTTTGGATTACAATATTGCGCCGTATCGTCTGCGGACACCGTCAGAAATTCCCGCATCGCCGGAGGCAATCACCGCAGAACCCGCAGGCGTGGGCAAAATCACGATAGATTGGTCAACCGTAACCGATGCGAAATTCTACGAGTTGTGGCGCGCCGAGGAAGACCCGCAGAAACCGGGGCAGGAACTGCATTTCGAGCTTGTCAAGACACTCACCAAGACAATCTATACTGACAACGGCTTGACATCGGGCAGGCGATACTTTTATAAAGTCCGCGCAGGCAATGCCGCAGGAATGGGGGAATTTTCTGCAGTTGCTGATTGCGTTGCACCATAGCAGCTAACGAAAAAAAACAGGATAACAGGATGAACAGGATGGTTTTTCTTATCCTGTTAATCCCGTCTAAAAAATTCTTTAAAAACTCCGTGTTCTCTGCGTTGAAAGTCTTCGGGGGTGCGGTGCGAACTTATTTTGGTGAAATAAGAGATTCTTTTTGCGAAAATGCGCGCCCGGAGGGACTTGAACCCCCAACAACCGGATTCGAAGTCCGGCGCTCTATCCAATTGAACTACGGGCGCGAGTTGCTTAAGTGATAATTTACTTGATTATTGAGAAGTGTCAAATGAAATCATAACATTATGGGATTCGCCGAAGGCGATGAAAACAAGCGAAGCTTGCGAAGTCCGGCGCTCTATCCAATTGAACTACGGGCGCAGGAATTTCAACTGAAATTTACAGTGATTTTAGAAAGTGTCAATTCCTTTTTGTAAATCCTTCATTATAAGCGATACACTAATTAATCATGAGATTTAGTGGAATGAAAACAAGCGAAGCTTGCGAAGTCCGGCGCTCTATCCAATTGAACTACGGGCGCGAGTTGCTTAAGTGATAATTTACTTGATTATTGAGAAATGTCAAATGAAATCATAATATTATGGGGTTCACCGAAGGCGATGAAAACAAGCGAAGCTTGCGAAGTCTGGCGCTCTATCCAATTGAACTACGGGCGCGAGCTTATGAATAAACAATTTACGGAAAATGATAATTAAGTCAAATTCTTTTTTCCCAATATCAATTTAGGAACGATAGAGATTTGATGAAGTCAAGGAAAGTTGTGAATGAAAACAAGCGAAGCTTGTCATTCGATGGAAAGGTCATTTAGCTTGCGATATAATTCTTCAAGCTTACTGGTTTGCTCGGTATCCTCGATAGATTCACTGTCTATAGCCGATTCTAACTGAGTTTCTTCCAATTCATGTGTTTCATCGGTTTCTTCGACATATTCAGAGGATTGTTCGTCTTCCTCGATTTCGCTTTCAATTTCTTCATCCATCGTGGATTGCTCATCGGGTTCAATAGATTCAATCTGTTCGCTGATTTCATCGGAACTTTCACCTGTCTCATCTCTGATTTCTTCTTCTGCAACCTCGATAACTTCCTCTTCCATAGAAGTTATCTCTTGTTCGATTTCCGATTCAGATTCAGTGGATTGTTCTTCAGTTTCAATAAATTCATTGTCTTCGATTAATTCTTCCGCTTCATCCTGGATTTCTTCCCTTTCATCGATGGATTGAATATGCGCAGGTTCAATATTAGTAAGCATTTTCTTGAATCTGAAAAAGACCAGGACGGAAATGAATAGAACCAATAAAAGAAGGAATAAAATTAGTATCGATAGAATTATCAATCCCCATAAAACCGCAGGAGGAAATTTATTTATCAATGGCATCGAGGATAGAACGCTGTCGATTTGCGCATCGGTGAGCTTTATTGAATCCACAGCAACCGTTGTTTCAACGACGACCGTAGTTTCCGCAGGAATGGTTTGAGTATCAATTGTTTCAACAACCTGCGCTGGAGGAACCCATTTTACCCATGTTTCTTCGGGAGATTTAATGAGTATGTCGGCGGAGAATTGATGCGTAGCATTCTCCAATCCCACGAAAGCCACCCACATGTCGGTTCGCGAGTGCGGTGCAATTTGTGGAACACTGAAATACACTTTTCTATTCGGCTGGTCTTTGAATGCGAATTCACGAGGATTGAGTCCCGATTTTCCTTTCCATCTTTCATTGCGGAGAAGTCGAACACCACTTGAGTAACCGACCTCGATGCGCGGTCTTTCGATTGTATTATCACTTTCATTTATGACAGTGAACTCATACCACCAGACATTTCCCCGAACAATCTTTTCAGACCGTTTGTCAGGCTTAATAACGCATTCACCATATTGGCTTTGAGCCGCAAGTGATGAAATAATAAGGAAAACCAATGCTATTTGAAAAAATAACTTATTCATTTTCTATATCTTCAACACACTTTGAGCGCTCGATTTCGATTGAAACCAACTCTTTCTGTGTTTGAATCAAAACATCGACAGCTTTGTTGAGTTTGCTGAAACGGCGGTTATTCATAACCATTGTTGCAATGTAAAAAGCTAAAAGTATCAACCATAGAAAAGCCATTAAAATCCTGCTCCATTGCGGATTTTTTACAACTATTTCACTGACTGAACTATTGGAATCATCAACTGTTCGCGTGGATACATTTTGAGAACCTGAACCGTTGCTAACAGCCGAATCCTGATTATTCTGTGCTTCCGACTGTGAGTTTAATCCATTAAAGAAAACATTTTGCCCTTCGATAGTTTGTTCATAAAGCAAAGAATCCGAACTCAGCCACCTGATGACATAATTGAATTCAATCTTGCCGTATTTTGTAGCGGTGAAAAAGGCATAGAATTTTTCTGTGGAATTTGCGATAGAATCGGGATAATTGAATCGAATGATGTGTTTGTCATAATCGATGAAGTGACCTTCCCATGGGAATCGCGAGACCATTCTTTTATGGAACCGCGCCAACAATGGCTCGGCGCCTATGGGATAATGTACCTCAGCGACAACATTGTGCATCCATCCGGGAGTGCGATTTGAAAAACGCACCTCCACTCTGAATGTATCGCCTGCGATATGTTCATCATCGAATCCGAAAGATTCTATCTCGATGCTCCATCGTTGAGCTACATCCCCTAAAGTTATGGTCGGTCCACATATAAGCAGACCGACCATAATGAACATAAAAAACAAACAATATTTTGTTTTACTGAACACGGGCTTTTCTCTGTTTTGCAATAACAGGTTCACAGCATGTTCCGGAGTTATTGTTGCTGATAGTGTGATAATAAATCCAATCGCCATGGTCAGCATCGACCCAGACAACCGCACCGGCTTTCAGATACTTGAGAATATGCCAGCGTAATCCAACAGGTGATTCACCGAAAATCTCATAAATTCTCCCGCCTGTATTTTTAAGACATACAGGAGCAGCATATCCTTGCGGTGAATTTATCGGATCCCATGTAATTTCAAGACCACCGATAACTTCATTCGGTTGATACTCGATAGTAATCGATTCATCATTAATATCGCGATAGTTTTCTGGAACATAGATATAACCTGAATTTCCATAATAAGCCAGTGAAGCATCGACCGAGCGTTCCTTAGCATCGAAATAGAAGAATTTTGGGTCAGGGTCATAAGGTGCGAAAACAGCGCTTGCATCGAACGATTGAGTAGCGCCGGGTGTCGCACCATTTACAGTAGGAGTGATAAACTCCAATCGAGTAGTAGTGCGTTGAACATAAGTTCCAATTCCATACTTAGCATCGAGTCTTCTATCATGATGTGAGCCGCAGCAGGCGCTGTCGCATAATCCCCAATCGACCCAGTAAGCATCGGGCCAGGGAGGATTGCTCTGCTGAAGCGGGTCAATCCTGAAACGAAGTCGATAATGGATATCCGGATACAGAAGCGGACGAACGCAGGCAGCTGTGGGATTCTGATAATAATCGCTGACATCGGTAACTGTGGTTTTGTATCCAAGACACTGGTCTTCGGCGGTCTGGAAAATATACGGGTCGGGTGTCTTTGCCGCCTCGACAACATTTACCTGAAGTCTTTGTCTCTGGCAAAGCGGACTATACTTCCCAATCCAGTTAACTGCATACTCAACCTCAGGTGTAACAGTATTCTTCCCCGATACTACCGATACAAGAACTTTTGAAACACCGGGTTCAAATGAGCGGACAATGACCCATGACTGATTCGATGCAATTTTGATTTCATCCACAGGTTCACTCGAGCCTACTTTAAATCCAACCACAGTTTGCGGTAATGGTGGATAAGTGGGACCGACACCCAATTGCGTGATAATCTGGTCGGATGCGGTCGGGATTTTATCTTCTCCGACTCCAGCGCCTTTAATGATTGAAACCTCAACGCCGAACTTACCTCCATAAGTTCTCCTGCCAGTTTCCATAAAGGACCAACGGATGCCTGTAACACAATCAGCTCCAAGAGCTTGCGTGTTCACGGTTGCGACGAGGAGCATCTTTTCGCCATACGGAAATGCTGCAAGATGACCGATGGGACCACCAGGATAAGTTGTCTGGTTATTCTGGTCCTCATCGTAATAGAGGTGTTGAAGTTTACCCTCGAGAATTGCATCGAGAATGGGATATTCATACCCACTCACGACTAACAACGGCATATCGGTATTAACAGGAGTAACAGGAGCCTGAGCGAACATGACTCCCACGATAAAACCGACAGCCGCAATCAAATACCACCAGCGGCTGAAAAACATAGCCACCCTCCTTTTTTTGGGATTAATGTAATTTCAAACAAGTTGCACTTTGATTGTTATTGTTTTGTTCCCCCTTTTTAATGTTCAATTCTACTGGAAAAAAAACCTGCCATGTATTATTTTGACACAGCAAGAGGCTGATTATCCAAGTGATTAATTTCTTCTTATCTATTGGCTTTCAATGACTTCCCTCTTATGCATTCGCAAACTATATAATGACTTTGCCCTTTCTTTGAATCTTTCCACAGGTTTAATGATATGAATTATTTGAGAAATGTCAAGTAAAAAATCACAAATCGTAAAACCCACTATTCATAACCCTTTGCAAGATATTGAAATATAATATAGACATACTATACTTTGACAAGTGCAATTTACTTTCATCTAAATCCTTATATAATATAATCATAGATTCTTTTAAAAATCCCATCCAAAAAATATGTCCCATTTCCAATGCGGGTCAATATTTTTAAAATCGGTAGTCTGTGCTAAATCAAATCGTAGAACAATATATCCATCGAGACTCATTCTCGCTCCTACTCCATAGCTTCCGACGAGGTCGGGTTTAGTTTCCCATGCATCACCGGCATCGAAAAATATTACACCGCGAAGTCCTCGAATATCGATATCAATAATCGGTGTCGCAAAAACAATTCTATCGAGAAGTGGGAACCGAATTTCGGAATTGAATAGCGCCTGATTCTTTCCGAAAAACGAGAAGTATGGATAGCCTCTGAAATCCCATGTTCCGCCCATGTAGAATCGCTGTGGTTCGTCACCATCACTGTGACGCAAGACCAATCTGTGTGCCCAACACGAACGACGACTCAATCGAAGATAATGACGCAAATCGAATGACACCAGGTAATGATAAAGTGTCCCGGATAATCCAACGCCGGTGCCAACTGTAAGATTCCCGCGCATTCCATCCATCGGTCCGGTGATTCCCCAAAGTGATGTGTCCCTGATAAGCGAAAGATTCGGCGCTATAATTCCATCCTGCCTGTGAGTTTGCCATTCTCCCCTATCGGAATAATAGAGAAAAGTTGTTCCCTCGATTCTCGTGAATCTTGAAAGTGCATAGCTTGCGCCGCCCAGTATTCCCGCCTGTCGTTCATCATAAGAACCATCGAATCTATTGTATGTGAAAAGATGCAGATGATACACACCGAGTGTCTTATTCCAGCGCAAACCCTGTTTATCATAAGCTACGATAATGTTAGCATCGCTCAGCATATCTTCCCAGCTTCGTGCCGCTTCGAGGAAGAAGAAATACAATCTTCTGTCACCGACCATGTCCGAGAGCATTATCTCGAGACCGCCTGCCATCTCTTGAGCGGACGATGTAGCGATTTCACCTTGCGCAAGGTCGAATGTCAGGCGATGAACATTGGGTTTCTTTGGTTCTGCCTTCGATGCGAGCGACGGCGCAATTTCCTCGAATCGTCTGAAATCGGTTATCGTATCCTCAAATACTGTTCCTACAAATTTTGCTGAATCGAGTGGAATTTTTACAATTGCGACATTGAAATCATCCCCGCGGGAAATCAGGATTGTATCGCTAAATCCCCATGAGACATCATGCGCAGGTTCGGAAAGATGAGTTACTCGAAAGAGCGAATCCGTTGCGAGCTTCAACAAATAGACATCCGGGAATGTATCGTCATCGGCGACGAAGAGCATGCTTTGCCCATCATCTGAAACCGAAAGTGAACGAGGACGATAAACTCCATAAGGCAGTTCAAGTGTCGTTATCAAATCCTTGCCAGGACTTATTTTAAATAGCCCAAGTTTTTTCTTGTTCACTCTGTCGGAGACGAAGAGAACAGAGCCATCGAGCAAAACCGCCGGGTCGCTATCATAATATTTATCATCGGTGATTTGTTCGAGCTTGCCGCTTTGAATATCGAGCATTGCGATGTCGAAATAACCTGCAATCTCGCTTGCGGAAAAGACGACTTTTTTGCCATCGCTGGTGAAAGCGGGAGAAGTAATTTCCAAAAATTCTTCAAACTCGAACTTCTTTTTCTTACCCGTTCTCAGATTCAAAATGTAAAGCCGGTCCGTTCCGCGGGCTTTGGTGGAAAATGCGATGAGCGAATCGCCATGCGTTGCAATCCGATTTCCGAAAAGCCTCGTCGCAACGGCGGATTCGGTCATCTCGAGTTTCTCCAATAGCTTTGCACTCCCCTTTTCGATTAGATAGATGCCCGTATATCCCATGCGGTTGCCCTTGCAGGCGATAGTTGTCGAATCGAGTTGAACCGGGCTGAAGTAGAAGCCATCACCGGTTACTTTCTCGCCGATAACTCTCGCGGGCGTTCGCGATGCGACATAATCGCCGAATCGCTGCCAGAGCCACTGGCGCCAGAGAACGCCGGCATCCTCGAGCGACATACCGAGCGTAATCTCGAACACATCGCTGAACCATCCATGCTCCCAGACTCGCTCGAACAAACGCACATCGGTATCTTCGCCGAATTCATCGGTGAGAAATCGCAAAAAGTTCTCGCCCTCTTTATACATCTGATATGTGCCGGAGATGTAACCAAAATGTTCCGGCAGGACGAATCTGTCATTGGCAAGCGCGGAGACAAGTGCAGTTCTCTCATCGACCGATTCGTGCCGCTGCGACAAAAATTCCGCCTGACCCTCGACAAACCACAGCGGTGGGAAATCGAGAAAGAATAATTCGTGAGCGTCATGGAGAAATTCGTTGTAATGCAGCTGCCAGACATGGACGAGTTCATGCGGCAGGATATGCTCGAAATGAGCGAGCGAGCCATCGAAAGGCATAATCACCCGTCCCTTGATAAACTCGGTGAATCCGCCGACACCCTCGGGAATGATGAACGGTGTCGTGTGTGTCTCGGAGAACAGCGCCGGCGACGAGTAAATGATTAGCGGGATTCGTTGAGCGGGAGCGAACCGGAAATGTGCGGTATAGCGCGCCCAGGTCTTTTCCGCGAGCTCACCGGCGAGTTCGGCAATCTCGAGTTCTTCGGGATAATAATAGATATCGAAATGCGGTGTCGCATGAATTTCCCACTCGTAGTCGAACGGCTGGATTTTATTCTGCCCGAAATAATATTGACCGAACGATGCGGAGATAAGAATTGCAAAGAGCAACGATATTGTTAAAAAGCGATTCATTGTATTTGAATTGACGATTGAATATTGACTATTGACTATTGCAACCGTTAGCTAAAGCAGACGGCAATGATATTTCTCATTTGCAATACTCTCATTGCCTTCCCATTCATTGCCGTTCCGCTTCAGCGAACGGACTTAATGGTCTTGAATAAATGATTACCGATTACCCGATTATGGCGTTACAGTCGCTCGGACCGGGTCGCCCAGCGGACCCAAGCGAACCATTGCGCCTTGTATTACCTCAATCCAGCTTGCTTGAGTAAATAATTCAATAGCCCCGGCTTGAGCGATTTCCCTTTATGAACAGGTATGGATAGTGTGGCAAAGTGTCCCCGCTTTTTCATTATGTGATGACTACCCTCAATCCTCACGACTTGCCAGCCATTTTCCTCAAGCAATCCGAGCAGTTCTCTACCCGTCATAGATTTCATACGGCTACCGCCAAAACCTCGGTGTCAACCTGAAGAATATCCGCATTCGCTTTGATACAGCCGTTGATTGCCTCCTGAATATTAGTTACCAGTTCTTCGAGCGAATCCCCCTGCGATGCACAACCGGGAATTGAAGGAACTTCAGCCCAATATCCGCCATCCGATTCCTTATGGACAACTATTTTAAAAACCATAATTAATCCTCCGTTCAAATTCTTCAATTAAGTATATAGAAAAAGCGCCGACTTCAAACAAAAAAAACAGCGCTGCAATATATACAATATTTTTTTCATAAAAACATCATTTATCTGTAATAAGCCCGACCGCCGGTCCGACAATCTTGAGCTGAGTGTAAAAATTATTCAGCCACCCGTCGAAAGTGGCGTCGGGTCGAGGAATAAAATCTGGCATAATAGCCTCCTTGTTTGGTGTAAAGTTTTCGTTCCACTCAACATCTCGAGCGTGCCGTGGAACAACTCATCCGGTCAATGGAACGACTCTTCCGTTCCAAGGAACGACTCGTCCGTTGAAGGGAACGGTTCATCCGTTCCTTTGAACAATTCATTCGTTCTACGGGCTATCCCGTCCGTTCCATGGACTATCCCGTCTGTTCTTTGGACTATTTCGTGTGTTCCATTGTCTATTCATTTTATCCTTCGGGATGTTTCATTTGTTCTGCTCTCTTCACCACGGCAAAAGTACTTGAACTGGTGTACTTCTTGTAATAGTTGTACTATCTCCAAGAGCACCATGTAAATTATAACCCCAGGACAATAAAGAATGATTTACTTTCAGAGCTAAATTAAAACTAAATCCGGCAGCAATTGCAATAATATCGTTAAGGTATCCTATATCATCTATCCCATGAACTTTCAAAGGTGTATAACTATCAATATCTGTCCCATCACCTAATGCATGCGCACCATTTGAACCCCATGCAAATATTGTTCCGTTTGCTTTCAATGCAAGAGAATGATTTTTTCCTGCACTTATCGCAATAACTTCATTTAAAAATCCAATATCTGATTCACCGTGAACATGAATGGGAGTATAACTATCTATTAAAGTTCCATCTCCAAGTTTGCCATATTCATTTGAACCCCAAGACCAAACTGTTCCATCTGATTTCAACGCTAAAGAATGGCAATCCCATGAGGCAGTACCAGCTGAAATAGAAACTATATTGTCAAGAAAGCCAATATCACTCTCACCATGAACACGAACTGGTGTATGATTGTCAATTGTTGTTCCATTTCCTAAACGACCACTTTCATTCCAACCCCAAGAGTATAGTGATCCATCTGATTTCAATGCAAGAGAATAATAATATCCAGCTGAAACTTGAACAATATCACTCAAGAAACCGATACCTCCTTCATCAAGAACTTGGACAGGTGTTGGATTCATTGTTGTCGT
>Ga0210003_1001410_pt1 | contig 21251 bp, 24 predicted proteins | sample LantaG_FD_182804 | JGI IMG/M metagenome (GOLD analysis project Ga0210003, IMG submission 182804) | Deep subsurface microbial communities from Baltic Sea to uncover new lineages of life (NeLLi) - Landsort_02402 metaG (SPAdes) (version 2) | ecosystem: Environmental > Aquatic > Marine > Oceanic >... | reverse complement strand
CCCCGTTTCCGCGCCTTTTCTCATTCTCACGCCTGACAAACTCATTAAAAAAAACACACGATCTCAGCGATGGAAGCAGAAGCCCTCCCGGTCATCTCCGGCCTCGGCCTCAAGAGGGACGCCCCTCCTCTGCTCCCGCCGCCGGCGCCCGCGACCACCTTCTCGGGCAAAGTGGCTGCCCCGAAAAGCAGCTCCCCCTCCCCCCCTTCTTCCTCCGAGATCCAGGTCAACGTCGTCTGCAACGGCAAGTGCAAGGTCCACGGCGTCGACAACATCGGGACCGTGCCGGCAGCGCTCATGACCTACCTCGCCCTCTCGGAACTCGCGGAACCGAAGGTCGACCTCGTGATCTCTGCGGGGACCGCGGGAGGGTTCAAAGCCCGCGGCGCGGAGATCGGCGACGTGTTCTGCGCCACTGCCTTCGCCAACCACGACAGGAGGATCCCTTTACCGAAATTCGACGATTATGGAACTTGGAAGTCGGACGCGCACCCTGCGCCGCAGATGACGAAGGCCCTGGATCTGAAGTCGGGCCCGGTCTCCACGGGAAACTCTCTGGATTGGCACGACCTCGACATGCGGTCGATGAGCTCCTCGGCGGCGGTGGTCAAGGACATGGAGGCCTCTGGCGTGGCCTGGGCCTGCTCCCTGCACGGCGTTCCTCTTGTAGCATTGAAATCGGTGACGGACATCGTGGATGGGGGCAAGCCGGCCGAGGAGGAGTTTCTGGCGAATTTGGAAAAGGCGTCGGAGGCGCTGCACTTTGCGCTCAAGGGGGCGCTGGAGTTTGTGGTGGGGAAGAGCGTGGATGAGCTGTGATGATTCTTGTGAACTTGCAAAAAAATGATGATGACAGTGGACTTGGGAAAGGGAGGGAGGGAGGGCGAGGAGAGGTGGCGAGAGAAGAGAGAAGAGACGAGGAAGAAGAAAAGGCGAAAACTTTTTTCGGGCTAGAAATTTTTCATAAAAAAAGAAAAAAGAAAAAAAAAGAAAGAAAGAGAATGGGGAGCGATGTCCTCATTCAAACGCAGAATAAATCGTTCGTGCCTCGGATCCTGGACTACTACGAGCGTAATGTGCTCTGCTCCACGGAGGACCGGAGGCCGTTCCCGTTTTTTGCGGAGCCCGCCGAAGATGGGAGCGATTCCGATCTCCAATTCCGATCGATAAACTCGACCTCCTCCTCTTCGCCTTCGACTTCTTCGACTTCTTCGACTTCCCTCCTCCACGGCCGCCTCGGCACCTCCGCGCTCGAGCTCTCCCGAGGCTGCCGCGGCGGGCGCGGCGCCGGGCTCGTCCTCATCGAGAACGTGCTCGCGTCCCCCGAAGAGTTCATCGAGTGGGTGCGGTGGCGGTCGCCGCTCCCCCGAGCCGTCGCCAGAGTCTACTGGCTAGGAGAGGAGGAGGAAAAGGAAAAAAAGCGGGAAGCAGCAAACGAAAGCAACGACGAAAACGCCGCCGCCGCTCTCGCCGCTTTCTCGGCGTCGACCTCGTCCGAGCTCGCCCTCAAGATCCTCTCCCGGTTCCCCAAACCACCGCCGGAGAGCACGCCCGTGAGGATCATGGCCTTACCGAAAACTCTCGAATTTTCGTTAATCGACGCGCTGGCGGACGAAGGGTGGCCGCTGCAGACCCGTGCCGGGGATTCCGAAAAAGGTCTCTTCGTTGTCGCGGCGGCGCTCGACGGATTAGAAGAATCCGCCGAGAGGGGCAGGCACGACCCCCCGCTGCCGTCGCCGAGGTACCGGGCAGCGCTGGTGAGGGCCGCGGCCGTGCTGGCCGACACGACGGAGCAGAGGCGCAAAGGTAGCAGGACCTGCAGGGCAGAGTGGAAGCTGTCCGAGGCCCTCGCAGGGCTCTCTTGGGCCGGGAGCGGAAGCGGAGAAGAAGGAGGAGAGGGAAGAGGAGCAGGAGGCGGCGACGACGAAAAAGCGAACGGCGAAAACGAAAACGAAAACGGAAGAAGAAGAAGAAGCGAAACTTCCGAAATCAGGGCCCTCGACGTCGGCGCCTCCCCCGGCGGCTGGACCCGCCACCTCGCCCTCTCGCTCAAAGCCAGGATAGTCGTCGCTCTGGACCCGGCGAGACTGGACGAGGACGTGGAGGCTCTGCGCAACGTGAAGCATCTCAAGATCCGATCTCACACCCCGGGCGCGCTGCAAGCTGTCCGACGAGCTCTTTTGCTTTCCGGAAACGAAAGTGAAAACGAAGAAGGAGCCTCGACGACGACGACGACAGCCACCTCCGTCAACCTGCTCACCTGCGACGCCAACGAGCCCCCCTCCGTGGCGGCGACTTGCATCCTGCCCCTGATCCCCTTACTGTGCCCAGGCGGCATTGTGGTTTTGACGCTCAAGCTCCGTTTTCCCGGCAAAGAAAAAGAATTCGCGACGAGGGCCGCGCTCGAGGTCCTGGGGCCCGCCGGGCTCGAGCTGGTGGACTCGAGGTGGCTCTTCGCCAACACGATGTACGAGAGGACGCTCGTGCTGCGAAAGAAAAAGTAGAGTGATTTTTTTACACACAAAAAAATGCAACGAAAAATGTTAAAAAAAACTGCGATTTTTTCCTCTTCATTCCTTCCCCTCCCTCCTCCTTCCCGCCGCCGCGAGGACCGCCGCCATAGTAAGAGGTCTTCATTTCTTCCCCTCCTTCCTCCTTCTCAGCAGCTCCTCGTCCGCCTCGACCAGCGCCCTCGCGATGGCGTCAGCGCTCGCCCTCCCAACCCTCTCGTTGAAAAAGTGCGTGGCCTGGATGTGGTTGTGCGCCAGGAACGGAGTGGGAGAACCTTGGAAGCAGGCGTCGACCCGCCTCCACGGCAGCGACGAGAGCGACGAGAGCATTCTGTCGATGAGGTCGAGTTCTTTTTCTCCTTGTTCTCCTTCTTTTTCCTTTCCTCCCTCCTTTCTGTCTCCTTTCCCGCCGCTGCTGCCGCCCTTCTTGTGCTCAAAGGCCGCGGCGACGCCGTCGTCGAGGACCACGCCCACGCCTCCCTCCTTGACGGCAGCGGCGGCCCCCCTCCTTTTCAAGAGCCTGCTCGTCCAAGAGTCGGCAGCTGTTGTTGTTGTTGTTGTTGTTGTTGTTTCCGTTTCCGTTTCCGTTTCGACTTCGCCGCCGCCGCCGCCGCTGCTCGCCTCCTTCGCCTCCTTCGCCGCCGCTCTCGCCGCCGTCGCAGCCCGCAGCTGCTCGCGCGGCAGTTCGCTCGGGCTCCGCAGCGACGCATTGCTCCAACCCACAAGGTGGTCCCCGCTGGAGTTGGCAAAGGTCGTCCTCGACTCGAACGCCGCGAGGGCTCGGAGGGCGGGAAGCGAAGGGTCGGCGAGCCGGGCGAGCAGCGGGGGCTGCTGCTGCCGGGAAACTTTTGAAGTTTTCCCGCCTTCTTTCCCCCCCTCTTTCTCTCCTTCTCCGCCTCCGCCGTCGGTGAGAAAGAACTGCGGGCCCGAGCGGCCCATCGACGCCGACGCCCTGGCCGCGGCGGCGGCGAGCAGGCGAGGGGCCACGGTCGCGGAGACGGAGGAGGCGCCCGCTATCCAGGAGACGAGGGGGATCAACGCGGGGTGCTGTTTGAGTTTTTCTTTCTCTTTTTCTCCTGCTGCTGCCGCCTCTGCTGCTGCCGCTTTCGTCGCCGCCACGAACGCGGTCGTGGCCTCCGCCTCGGCGTGGCAGCCCAGGTGCGGCGTCGCGATGGAGACAAAGTGCGCGGGACGGAGCCCGCCGGCGAGCGTCGTCGGTTTCGTTTTCTTTTTCGTCGGGTTTTTCGAGCTTTCCTGATTCGGGTTTTTCGCGCTTCCGTCTCCTCCGTCTCCTTTGTCGTCCAAGAGCTCCGCCACCGCGGCCCTCGCGATCAACCCGCCCATGGAGTGCCCCACGAAGGACACCCGCTCCAGCCTGGCCTCCTTCCCGAACCGCTCTCGCTCCTCTGCCACCGCGGCCCGCACTTCCTCGGCGAGCCTCGAGGCGCAGACGTCGATGCCGTCGAGCGTCAGCCTGCGCCGGTTGGCCTCGCTCTTGAGCACGCACAGGCTCTCTCGTCCTTTTCCTTTTCCTTTTCCTTGCCCCTCTCCTCCTCCTCCATCTCCTTCGATCCGCTGCTTGTGCTCGGAGAGGCGCTCGGCGACCACGTCCCAGTCCGAGGGGCGGCCCCAGAGGCCGTGGACGAGCACACAGAGGTGCGTGGCGGGCCTGCGCTGCTGCTGCTGCGGCGGCGCAGTGCTGTCGAGGTTCGCAGGCGCCGACGATGGAGAAGAAGATGCGTCTGTTGTCGTCGTCGCTGTCGCTGCCGTCCCGCTGCTCCCGCCGGCGAAGCTGTATGCCCATCGACAGCGATCGCGGACGGACGAAAGGAACGCCGCGGGCGTGGGCATTTGCCTCAGAGGGGGCTTGTCCGGCGGCGAAAGCGGCAGCGAGGGAGGCGTTGTCGCCATCGTTTTGAGCATCGAGATTTGGTTGTGAGCGCTGTCACTCTTCTCTTCTTTTCTTCTTTTTTGTTCGATCTGCTCGATTTCGATGAACACTACCGCCCACCTCTTCCGCCCGGGCCGTGGGCTCTGCTGCCCCCGATTCGCATCTCCGAGGCCACGAGGCAATGTCGCCTCTGCTCTCTCACCGAAAACCACGACTCGGCGACGCTCCTCCTGGACGAAAACAGAGAGGCAAACGCGAGTGCCCCCTTCGGCGACGACGAGCAGCAACGACGACGGCGGCGAAACCTCTCCTTCAACCTCCTCTTCCTCTTCAGACCTCGCCCGCAAGCTCCAGGGCATCTGGATCGCCGACTACGCCCGCTCCTCGGGGCGGGCCAAGCTGCTGTCGGCGATGGGATTGTCTGGATTGCAGCGAGTCACGGCCGAGAAGCTGATCGAAGGGGTGTCGCTCTCGGTGTCGAGCTCTTCCTCTTCTTCAAATTCTTCTTCGAACTCTTCCTTCGTCGCCAACTTCCTCACCGTCGTCCCCTTCTTCAACATCACCGAGGCCGTCCCGCTCGACGGCTCCCCCGTGGACCTGCCCAGGAGGGACCTCAAACCGGGATCGGCGACAGTCTCGGTCGAGATGACGGAGGCCGGGGGCACGCGGTTCGTCGTCGTCAGCGAGTGGGAGGAGGGAGGAGGGAGCGGAAGTGTTTCTCTCCGCGAGACTTATAAGCTCGTCAAACCCACGGAACTCCACGTCGAGGCCTGTCTCTTTAAGGGAGGAAGTAAAGTTCTAGTCGCCTCCTCGACAACTGTTTACAGGTAAAGCGAAAGAGAGAGAGAGAGTTGGGAGTTGGAGAAAAAGCGAAACAGTTTTCGCTCGGAAGAAAACTTTCTTTCGTGCTCACCTTTTTTGAATCGCAAAAAAACGAAAAAAAAAACTAGGCTCGACAAGGCCTGGAAGCCGCGCTACTCGTTCCCGGCCCAGAAGTCCTCGCCGCCGTCGTTCAACCCGTTTTCTTCGAGGCGATCCTTCTTGGCAGCAGCATCTCTCCTGTCGGCGTCCTCTTCGCTCTTCTTTCTCGCCTCGGCAGCAGCCAACGCCGCTCTGCCTCCAGGACTCATCTCCCCTTCTTCTTCAACAAAGGCAGCAACGAAATCTCCCATCCCTCGCTCCGCCCCTCTGCCGCCGGCCTTCCCGCGCCGCAAGCTCGAGCTCCCGCTCGCCGTCCTGCTCCTCCGCTCCTGCTACGACGCGCTGGATGCCTCGGATTTAATTCCAATGGACCAATTCCAGGTCGACTTCTTCAAGACGAGGAGCTCGCAGTGGGAGCCGTACCTCGAGCTCAGACAGAAAGCCGCCTCCGCTTCTTCTTCTTCTTCTTTTTCTTCGTCTTCTTCCAAGCAGCCCAGGCCGCAGCAGGGGGACCTGACAGACCCGGCCTACTTCGACGTGATCGCGTTCTCGCAGGCTTCGACGATCGACGCTGAGCTCAGGAAGGTGGAGGAGGCCGCTTTCGTGGCGAGGGCGGAGGCCGCCGGCCGAAGTTCTTCGAGTCCTTCAACTTCTTCTTCTTCTTCTTCTTCTTCTTCTTCGTCTTCTACCTCTTCTTCTTCTCGCGCTGACGTTTTCGAGTTCGTCCCTTCTTTCGAAGAGTACTGCGAGGCAGGCGTCGAAGAGGGCTGCCCCGAGTCCGGGAAGAGGAAGGTCGTTCGCTCTTCTCCTCTGTTGTTAGCCGGCATCGGGAACGACGAAAACGAAAACGAAAACGGAGAGAACGGAGAGACCGACCTTGCCGCCTCCCTGTGGGCGCAGCAGCGCGCCGCCGCTGGCGACCTGATCTACGCCCGCATCGCCGCGGGCTCCTTCCGCGACCTCGAGTTCAGGAACGTGCCGAAACCGCCTCGGGAGCTCGAGGAGGTGAAAGGGGCGGCAGAGGCGCTCGCAGCGGTTTTCGTCGAAAACGGCTTCGCCCTCAGACAGACGGTTTCGTTCTCCCTGAGCAGCTCTGGCGAATCAGATGAGGCCCGCACCGCGGTGGTCTCGCTGCGGCTCGACGGGCCCGCGGACCTGTGGGCGACGGGGGCGCTCTCTTCTTCGGGCTCGAGCTCTTCTTCTTCGCAAAACAGCACAGCGGTGCCCGCGCCGGCTTTTGCAGGGATCGCCCTCGGAGGGATGCTGCGGGCCTCTGAAGCCTTGGTCGTGGGCAAGGAACCCTTTTCCGTGAAAGTGGTCGGTGGGGGGACGGCGACGGAGGCGAGCTGGAGAGTGAGCGAGAGACGGCGGCGGAGGTGAAGAAGAAAGAGTTTTGTTTTCTTTTTTTCAGCTGGAAAAATTGAAATTGGTTTTTTATTGAATTAAAAAAGAGTTGAAAGAAAAAGAACGAAAAAGGTTAAAGGAACGAAATTATTGTACGCTGCGAGAGTGTGCGGAATCAGTTGTTGTCGTTGTTGTTGTTGAGTTTGCTGTAAAAGAGATATGAAACCAGAAAGAAAAAAAAAGAGACAGCGCGGTGGTTGGTGATGATAACGACGAAAGAAAAACAAAAATCACGTGAAAAAAGAGAGTAAAATTTCGTTTTCCTACTCGCTCCCGCCGTCCCCCATGAACGAGAATCTGACCCCGAGCCTCGCCACGGCCTCTCCCAAGTCCCCACTGGGACCTGCACGACCCACGGGGACGTTTTTGAGGGCGGGGTGCTGCTGCTGATGAGAAGCGGAAGAGGGCGCGCGCGGAGGGAGCAGCGCCTTGGAAGCTCCGGAACCGCTCCCAGTGCTCATCCTCACGCTGCAACTGCCACTCCCCCCAAAGGCCTCCGAGAGCCCGCAGCTGGCGTCGCTCCCCCCCGAGCCGCTGCTCCCGACGCCGCGAGGGAGCTGCTGGTGAGAGTGCGAAGAGGTGGAACAGGGAGGCATCGACGTCGCGACGGGCCTGAGACCGGCGGGCCTCACAGCGAGCAGCAGCGCCGCGTCGGGGCCTCCAACTCCAGCGTAGGAGGAAGACATTTGTTGCTGCTGCAGGGCCCCGGCAGCGGCAGCGGCGGCGGCGACGAGGACCGAAGCAGAAGCGCTGTTGTTTCCATTGCTCGCGCGAGCGGCCAAAGGGCTCCCCGGCGCTGTGCCGTTCCCGTTGTTGCTCCTCGGGGTCCCAAAGCCGCTCCCCGCGCCGCCGCCGCCGTTGCCGCTGTCCGTGCGGGAGGGAGGGGCCATGCCCAGCTGCCTGCGCACGGCCATCGACATGCGGGCCCCCTCGACCGGGGCGCCGGAAGAGGAAGAGGTCCCGTTGTTGTTGCTGCTGCTTCCGCCGGCGGCGGCGGCTGCGGCGGCGACCGAGGCGGCCGTCGGGGTCGAGACCGCCGTCGAGGGCTGCGTGTTCGCCGCCGAGCCGGTGCCATTACCTCCTCCTCCTCCGGGCCCGAAGCGGGAGGGGACAGACTGCTGATGGAGCAGCATCGACGAAGGGTTGTTGTTGTTGTGAGAAGAGGTCGTCGTGGCGTTGTTGTTGTTGTTGTGGGCCTTTTCTGCTCCAAAGTCGGGAGGCGCAAAGGGAGAAAAGCCGGCGCCTCCGATTCCGCCGCCTCCAGAAGAAGAAGAAGCTCCTCCTGCTCCGTTCCTTCCCATCGAGGTGGTCGACAGAGGCGTCCCGGGCCCGCTGTGAGGCATGCTCGCCATTCCGCCTCCGTTGCCGCTTCCGCCGCGAGAAGCGGAGAAGTCGCCCGAGCCCCCTCCTTCGAATAGCAACGACGACGACGACGCTCGCTGGCGGTGGAGGTGCTGCTGATGCTGCTGCTCTCTTCCTCCTCCTCCGAAACCACCCGAGCTCGACGACGCCAGCGGCGGAGCCTTCCCCTCGTACAGCGCCGCGGCCTGCTCCCTGACCGACAGCGGCTGCGCGGCGTCCCCGGCGATGGCCGCGAGGCGCGTGCGCCGGATCGCCTCGGCGTCCGAGGCAGTCATCCGGTCAAACGTCGGGGCCCGGAGCTCCGCCGCGCCGTGCGCGAAGAAGCAGACGCGGCGGGTGCAGGAGGCCCCCTCGGCGCAGGGGCGGGTGCGGTAGCGGGAAGGGTGGAGGTGGCGCTCGTAGACTGGGGAAAAAGGGGAAGAAGAAGTTTTTTTTTTGAAGGAGGTCGTCGTGAGTGAAAAAGAGAGACTTTAGAAAAAAACGAAATCAAAATCTCCTTCTCTCTTACCTCCGTGCGAAAAGGGGCACGCGTTTCCCAGCAGGCACAGACCCGCGTGCCTGTAGTCCGGGCACGGCTCGGGGACGTAGGCGTGCGTGCGCGGGTCGCGGCGGCGGGCGTTCTCGTGCGGGTGCGAGAAGACGCACGAGTCCTTTTTTTTTTTTTTTTTGTTCAGAAGAAGAAGGAGAAAGTGAGTGAGTGAGTGATTTGCAAAAGAGGCAAAACAGGGAGAGACGGGAAAAAACAGATTCCAATTCTGCACTCTTTCCTGCACTGACTCACCCACGGGTGCGTCGACTTGATCGAGCAGGGGACGATCTGGAAGGAGGGAGCGAGAGAGTTTGAAAGAGAGTTAGAGAGAAGCAAAGTGAGTGAAGTCAAGTGAGGTCGAAGAAGGAAAAAGAGAGAGCAAACTGCTCGAGAGTCAACGTCGAAACCTTTTTTTTTCTTTTTTTTCTCTCGGCATGCCCGCTCTCTCTTTTTCTCTCTTCTGCTCCACTCACCTTGAAGCAAAACATCCTGAACTCGTCCGAGGTGGGATCCAGCTCCGGGTGCAGCGTCGTCCTCTGCTGCTGCTGGTGGAGGTGCTGCTGCTGGTGGTTGTGCTGGTGGGAGTGGTGCAGGGGAGAGGAAGAAGAAGAAGAAGAGGCCTGGAGAGAAAGTTTTTTCCGGTCAAAAAAGAGGTGAGCAAAAAACAAAAACAAAGAAAGACCATGCAAGCTCTGTTCCCAATTCGCGCTCTTCAGGCTCTTGTTCCGTTTCTATCACCGCTCATGAGAAAGAACACGTCGAGCTCGCGACGCTCGAGGAAGAAAAAGAGAGCAAAAAGCGCGGGAAGGAGGGGAGCCATGGGGGAAGGAAAAGAAAAAAAAGAACTTGGCGCTCGTCGCCGCCAAACCAACTTGGCGCCGCTCGGGAAGCTCTCTCTCTCTCTCTCTCTCTCTTTTTCCTCTTCTTTTCAAAAGAAACGTACCCACGCCCCGCCGCCTCCATTCCCGTTCCCTCCGCCTCCATTGGCGTTCCACGCGGAGGAAGAGTATGGCGAGTTGTATCCCTGCATCGTTTTTCGAAGATAAGAAAAAGGCAGGGGGAAAGGGAGAACAAGGGGAGAAGAGAGAATGCGCCTCTTCGTCCGACAGAGGAAAAAAAAGAAAGAGAAGAAGTGTCGTTTTCCTCGTTCTCGGAGAGCAAGAGAGAGAGAGAGCTCATTTTTTTCTTTGCCTTCCTTTGAGCATCGAAGGCCTTCTCCCGTTCTTCTCCTCCGAATAAGGCAGGCTCCCGCTGTTTCTTCTGCCAATCCTCTACTCCAGCAGCGAACAATAGAGCGAACTAAGCCCCACTAGAGAGCTCGAAGAAAGCAAGCAAGGAGAGCAGAGATGGCTCGCTGCTCAGCAGGCGAGAAGCAGCAACGTCGGCGTCGTCGCCGCTGCCGCTCGTCGTCGGCCGACGAGGCATGCCTCTCCTCTCCACCTCTTCCTCTCGGTCCGCGCCGCGTCGCCCACCCCGTCCTCGCAACGCTGGCCCTGCTCATGCTCTCTTCTTCGCCGATAGGCACGCGTGCCGCAGTCACCGCGACAGCACCAGGCTCCCCCACCATGGGGTGCTGGAGGCATCCCCAGGAGCGCCCGGGCGAGAAGGGAACGCTCGCCCGGTGCGAGGGATTCGTCGATGTGGGGCCGCGCCAGGGCAAGCTCTTCACCTTCACGATCCCGCCCAAGGACGTCGACAACAGGGCGTACGATATCGAGGTCGTGCTCGAGACCGAGGGAGGGGACCTGGACCTGTGAGTTTTGTTTTTCGGAGTTTTGATAATGGAAGAGAGGAGGGGGTTTGATGGTGCTTTGATTCGGCCCATCGGGCTTCTTGTGCCTAGTAACGCTCGGCTCGCTTTGCGTCGTTATGCTCCTATCTTGCGCCCTCTTCTGCTTGAAAATGAGAGAAAACATTATTGCGGTTGCGTTGCTATAAGAAATTGGACCGAAGAAAGCAAGGAAGGAGACGAGACGGGGAGCGACGGCATCTTGAAGAAATTTCTTCGTTTTTTTCTCCGCTCCCCTTTTCCGACCTCTTTTCTTCAGAAAAGAGGGCGGTTTTTCTTCAGAAATCCTTTCGCTTCTTTCCCGAATGCGATAGCGAATCTTTCTCCCTCCTCATGCCTCGGCAGAAGAGGCATTTCAAGCCCTCGCCTTGCTTCGATGTGACGAGGCACGCACGGCGCTTTGCGCGGCGCGCAGAACCTCACGAGAGCACGGGGCGAGGTGCGAAGAAAAACAAAGACAAGCATTTGCCGTCGCTGAGCCGCCGTCGCCGGCGGCTAGCTTCCTTCCTTGCTCTTCTTCTTCGACCTCGACCTTCTTTCTTCTCTCACACCCTCTCTCCACCCCCCTTTGCTCACCGTCGCCTTCCTCTCCCTCTCTCTCCCAACAACAACAACTAAACAACAGCTACGTCTACCCGCCCAACGGCTCCTCCCTTTTGCCCTTCGCCTCCTCGCGCTCGGTGGGAAGGGACACGGCTTACATCTCGCGCTCCTCTCTGTTCCCCGGTCGATACGACTTCCTCGTCACCGGCGGGCCCGAGGGGCGCGGCAAGGGCAAGACCACGGTGGAGTTCGTGACTCCCAGGCGCACGATGCTCAACGACACGGCCGCGGCCCTGAAGGGGTTTCTGTCGACCTGCTGCGAGACCGGAGGGAAAGAGACTGGGGGAGGAGATGACGCGTCGGCTTTGTCGTCGCGCCCCTGCCTCAGGCTGCTCGAGCAGGCCTCCCCGCTCGCCGACGCCCCGCCCTTGGAGACGCCGGATTTCTGCTCGATGAGCGGCGTGATCTGCGCCAGGTGAGAGGGGGGATTTGGTTTTTCGAGTTTGTTTGCTTCTTCTTTCTATTTTTCTTCTTCCTTCTCTCTCTTCGAAATCAAAAAAGAAAAAAAACTTTTTTTTCATCCTCTCCGGCGGTGACGATCACCCTGTTTTATTATTTTGCCGAACTGAGAAAGAGCCGGGGGCCTTGTCCCCTTCGGCTCAGTGCGGATAAAACTCATTTCCCTACATTGTTCTATTTCCGAGCCGAGAATGAATTTAGTTTTTTGTTTGAAGAGAGAGAGAAGAAAGAGAAGAAGAAAGAGCTTTTTTGTTTTTTTCCCCCTCTTCGAGCGGCCTTCTTCATTCATTCACTCACTTGCCCACCCCCTACCCCACCAAAAAAACAAAACAGGAACGGCTCCCTCCTCGAGCTCAACCTCCCGCGCGCGGGACTCTCCTGCGACCTGGCCACCCCCACCGCCCTCCCTGCCCTCGCTGCCGCGGCGCCCGAGCTCTCGGCGCTCGACCTTTCGGGAAACGACCTGATGAAGACTCGCGTTGAGCTGATCGCCCCGGCCCTGGGCAGTTTACCTTCCTTGGAGTCGCTCGACCTGTCCGCGTCGGGCCTGCGGGGCGACCTCGGGGGGGCGTGCGCCATGGTGGCTGGATCGTCGAAGAGGAGCTCGAAATCCAAGCTCCGGTCTGCAAACCTGGCTGCCAACGAGGTGGGAGGCGCCCTGCCCCCCTGCCTCGTCTCCGACACGCCCTCGCTGCAGGCCCTGCACCTGGACTTCAACCCGCTGGTGGGAGCCCTGCCCCCGAAGCTTGGTGAAGGGCTGGTGCTTTTCACCGCGGCGGCACCGGCGGCGGAAAACAGCAATAATAACGGCGACGGCGACGGCGACGGCGATGAAGCAGCAGCAGCAGCTCGCGCCGGAGGAGGAGGAGCTCGCGCCGGCGGGCTCACGGGTGCCCTCCCCGCCTCCCTTCCCTCCAAGATGACGCACCTTGACCTGTCTAACAACAGGATCGAAGGGCACTTACCGGAGTTCCTGCCCGAGGCGATGACGCAGCTGCATCTGTCAGGCAACGCGCTTTCGGGAGAGCTGCCCCCGACGCTTTTCGGTTCTTCTTCCTCCAAGCTCCGGTCCCTGCGGCTCGGGAGCAACTCCTTCACGGGCCCCTTGCCGGACCAATGGGCGGCCTCGGAGACCCTGCGAGTCCTGGACCTCTCCGCCAACGCTCTCAGCGGAGAGCTGCCGCTCAACTGGACCCGGGCGGAGTACCTTTCCGTCTTGAGCCTCGCCGACAACGAGCTCGAAGGTGTCTTGCCTCCGACGCTGGCTTCCTCCAGAGCGCTGGTGGTGCTCGACGTCTCCGGGAACAGGCTCTCCGGCGGGCTCGCGGACTTTGCCAACGCCCTGCCTATCCGTGGAGAGAGGGGCGAAGACGACCGCGGGTCGCTGCTAAAGTCTTTTTCGATCGCTCGCAACGCCGGGCTCGACCAGGGGACGCTCGCCGCCGCCGCCGCGCTCTCGAGGCTGGGTACTTTTGCTCCTCCCTCGCTGGAGCCCGCCGTCAAGGTCCCGGACAGGTCCGAGGCCGTGGCCAACGCCGAGGCGGCGTTCGCGAGGAGGAAGGCCGTGGGGCTGAGAGGAGGCGGAAGCAGCAGCGGAAGCGGAAACAGCAACAACGGAGGGACGCTCGTCCCGCCGGCGCTGCCCGGGATCCAGGAGCCCAGCGACGCGGAGATGATCGCCGCGTCGAGCCCCCGCTTGTTCGACGCCACCGGGTGCGCTGGCCTCGGGGGCCCTTTCCCCAGCTGGCTGGTGACCGCGACGGCGGCTGCTTCGACCGCCGTCGCTGCCGCCAGAGGAGAAGGCGTTGTTTCGGGCCTCAGCGCGCGGCCCACGGTCGACGTCCGACTCTCCGGCGTGCCGCTGAGCTGCCCCCCCTCCGGGGCGCTGTTCTCGGTCAAAGAGCAGCCCCCGAGGCGCGCGTTCGAGGGGCTGACCTGCGAGGCGATGCCCGAAGCTTCTGGCAGTAGCAAGAGGGAGAGCGTGCCCATCTCCTCGCTGCTGCGGATCGTCGGAGCAGGGAGCGGAGAAAAGGTGAAATCAAAGACGGCGAAAGCGTCGAAAGCGCCGGCGGCAAACTCTTCTTCCGACTCTGTCGAGCAAGGCAAGGCCCGGGCCCGCGCCACCGCCGTCCGCGTCATCGGCGTCGTCCTCTCGCTCGCCACGGTCACCACGGCCCTGGCCCTCTGCGCCAGGTCCTGCTGCGGCAGCAGCCACAGGAGCAGGAGCAGCAACTCTCGATCGGGCCTGGGCAGCCGCTTCTCGAGGTGGAGGAGCAGCAGCTGCGGCGAGAGCGGAGGTGGAGAAGGGGGACCGAGCGGGGCGATTTCTTCTTCCTCCTCCTCGGACCCGTCTTCCTCTGCTGCCGTGGCCTCCTCCTCGGCCGTGGCCGCGGCGAGGACCCGCCCGATCCACAAGTCGGCCTCGGCCTCTGCCGTGGTGGTGTCGGCCTGCGCCGCCTCCCCGCTGGCGGGGGCCAACGCGAGCCTCTTTGTCGGGAACAGCAACAGCAGCGGCGGCAACGACGATAAAATCTAGTTTTTTGTTTGTTTTCTTTTAGCTTTTTTCCAATTTGAGTTTATTTGTTTCTCCCTTTCTTGCTTATAACTGCGAACTTGCTAACTGCTCTTTGTAAACCCCCTTTTTCTGAAAATTGAAACAAAAGAAGAAGAAACGGCGAAGAGAGAGGAGGGGAGGGGCTCACACAGAAGAAAACGAAAGAAAACGAAAAAAAACATTTTCTAGTCGCTCTCGCTCTCGCTCTCATCTTCTTCATCCTCGTCATCATCATCGTCACTCTCTTCGTCTCCTTCCTTCTTTTTCATACTAGGGTGGTCCTTGGGCAGCTCCCCCGTGCCGGGCGGCTTGTTGGTCTCGGACAGAGGCGCGAACCTGTCCCATCCTTCCTCGGCGATCCTCTTGGCCCGGTCCTCCTCTCGCTTGCGCCTCACTAAAGCCAAACGCTCCAGGTTGATCTCCGCGGCAGCGGCCTCGGCCTTGCGCTGCTTGGAGGACTTGTAGGGCTCGGCTGGTGCCGCGGGAGCTGCTGCTGCGGGGCCCTTGCCCTTGTCCTTGTCGTCGTCTTTCTTCTCCTTTCCTCCTTCGTCGCCTTCGCCTTCGTCCTCGCTCGAGGAGGGCATCTGCCCCGCCTTGGGGTTTTGGCGAGGAGGGCCGCCGTCGCTGTCCCCGTCTTCCTCCTCGTCAGAGGAGGACGAAGGGAGCATGCCGGCGTTGGGGTTTTGGTTGCCTGGTTGGGGGTTGAGAGAGAAAGGCCGGAAAGAGGTTGAGAGGTTGAGATCGAAAAAGAAGAATCGCGATCGATGGTCTCGATTCGTTTTTTGTTTCCCGCGCCGCTCTTTCTCTGCTGCTAATTCTCATCCAGCTCTCGCATGCACGCGTAGATGCCTTCGAGAACTTTCCATCGAGTTTGAAGTCATTAGTGAAGAAGCACGCAAACGCCTTCAACAAAAAGGGAGCTCGAAAACTTCGAAATCTCACCGAGGGCGTCGCCGGCATCGTCGTCGCTGCTGCTGGTCCCCTCGTCGGCGCTGAGGTCCTTCTCGGAGCGGACGCGGCCGCGGCCGCGCCCACGGCCTCGGCCACGGGCCATTGGAGGGGAGAGGGGAAGGGGAGGTGGAGTAGAGTGGAGTAGAGTGGAGTGGAGGGAGAGAGAGAGAGAGAGAAGAGGCGGACGAGCGAAGAGGAGGAGGAAGAAGAAAAGTCTGTGAGGAAGAGGCGATGGTCTTTCAGAGTTTACTCACCCGAGGGAACGAGTCTTTTTTCCCCTTTCTCTTCTCGCCTTCCTCTTCTCGTCCTTCTCTCCCACAACAACCCCTCCTTGCTCCTCTCCCCGCCGCCCCCCCTCAGAGCGCAGCCCCTCCCGTCCCGTATTGCCCCCGCCAGCAGCAACGCGAACGAGGGAGCACAGAGGGAACGCGAGCGGTCGAAAGAGGGAAATCCATCATCGTCGTCGTTCGACGACGTCCCTTTTTCTCGACGCCTTCTCCTCCATCCCTCTCTTTCCTCTACCCGAAATGGAGGTCGGCGGCCGGATACTCCGCAAGAGGAGGCGACCCAGGTGCGTTGACTGGCCCCTCGGAGCTCGATCGAGAGGGACGAGGCGAGAGAAGGGGTTCTACGAGAGGGATTTTTCTTTCTCTTCTTTTCATTTGCTCTCGACTTGCAATCGATGGTCGACGACGCTTCTCTCCTCTCGACCTTCTCTCGACCTCAACCGCCGTCGCCGCCTCTCTCTCAAAACCTCACCTCTTCTTCTTCCAACCTAAAAAAACAATAACAGCTGCGACCTCGACCCCTCCAACGCCAACCCCAACAACTCGTCCTCTTCGCACGACGGAGGCCTCTCCACGCTCCTCGAGGCCGCAAAGAGCTGGCGCCGCGTCGTCGTCGTCTCCTGGTCTGGGCTCTCGGCCTCGTCGGGCATGTCGACGTTTTCGACCCCCGGAGGGCTCTATGAGCGCGCCGCCTCGCAGGCCAAGCTCGCCAACGGCAAGTCGCTCTTCTGCTGGTCGTTCTTCGAGAGGAGGAGACCGGACGCGCTGGCGTTCCTGGCGGACGTGCATGCCGAGGCCGCCGCGGCGAGGCCGACGAGAGGTGAGAGAGAAAAAAGGTTTTGACTTTTTTTTCTTCAGGCGACGACGGGAGACAAAGAGAGCTCATTCTTCATCTCCTCCTCTAAAAAAAAAAAACTCAAAACTCAAACAGGCCACAAGGCCCTCGCCCGTCTCGCCCGCGCGGGGGCCCTCTCGAGGCACTTCACGCTCAACATCGACGGCCTGTCCGAGAAGGCCGGGATGAAGAACTGGAAGCTCGAGGAAGACCCCGCGTTCAACGGCGAGAAAGAAGAAAAAGAGAAAGAAAAGGAGGAAAAGGAAGAGAAAGATGAGAAAGAGAAGGAGCGGCGACGAAACCACCACCACCGCTCCTCCTCCTCCTCTCGCTCCCCCTCTCTGCCGCCGCTCGACCCCGACCGGGGCGTCACGGTCGAGCTGCATGGCAACGTCCACGAGCTCGTCTGCCCGGACTGCCACCGGGTAAGAGTGGAGAGTAGTGGAATTTCGGGAAAAAGAGGATTTCGTTTTTAAAAAAAAAGAGAAAACGCTTTTTTTCCATTTCTTTTTCCGTCTTTTCCTTCTTTTCTCACTCCCCTTCTCTCTCTCCCTGTTTTTCCCATTTCCACTCTCCCCTCCCCTCCAGGTCACGCCCATGACCGAGACGGCGCTCGCGGCTCTGAGGGCCAGGGTCGACCTCCCCTGCGTCGGGTGCCCCGGCGGCGTCGTTTCAGACGACGACGACGACGAAGGAGGAAGAAACGGCGACGACGGAAACGGAAATGACGACGATGGCGAAAAGCCGAAGAAAGCTGCCCTTCCTTCCTCCTCCTCCCCCGACGCCACCGGCGGCCCCCTGCGCCTCCGCGTCATGCTCTACGACGACGCCCAGGGCGACGCCATTACCCCCGATGAGGTCCTGGACCTGCTCGAAGCTGATGTGGCAAAGGCGGACGCCGTACTCTGGGTGGGTCTCTCGTTCGAGCAGTCGGCGACGACGAGCTACTTCCGGAAAGTGAGGGCGGCGCTGCAGGCTGTGGGGAGGTGCCCGGGGCAGGCCGAGGAGGGGATCGGGGCGAGGGACGGGAAGGGAGCGACCCGGGGGAGGGGGAGAGGGAGAGGGAGAGGGAGGGGGCGCGGAGGAGGGAGAGGAGGGAGAGGAGGCAGAAGTCAAGGCGAGAGGAAGAGGTCGACGACGACCGAAGGCGAAGAAGAAGAGAGCGACGCCGACGCAAACGACGACGCCAACTCCTCCGACGACAACTCCTCCCCCCCTTCGCGCTCCTCGGCCTCCCCCCTCCCACCAGCAGCTCGCAAGAAGCCGCTGCCCTGCATCCAAGCGATCGTTAACCCGGCAGCCGACGACGCCGCCTTCAACCTGCTCTCGTCCTGCCACAACCGCGACGGGATCGACGTGCTCGAGGTGCGGTGCGGCTCCGATCTGGCCTTGGAGGAGCTGGCCAAGGTGCTTTGCGGCGCGGGGGGTAGCATCGAAGGGGCAGAGGAGGAAGAAAAGATGAAGAAGGAGGCGGCGGCGGCGGGGGCCGCGGAGGTCGCGGCGGACGCCTCTGCTCCTCCGGCCGCCGCGCCTCCTCCGCCTCCTCCGCCTCCTCCGCCTCCTCTTTCCTCCTCCGTCGCCCGCCTCCTCGACGCGAGAGACGCCCCCCTTCCCCCCTCGCAGGCCTCCCTGATCCCCTCGCTCGAGCTCGAGGTGCTGAGGGCCAAGGCCGCCATCGCCGCGGCGAGGGAGAAGGTGGCGAAGGCGGCGAAAGGCTCTTCTTCTTCTTCTTCTTCTGCTGCCGCTGCCGCTGCTGCTGCCGCTGCCGCTGCCGGTGAGGGCCCCTCGCCCTCGGGGCCGCCGACTGTGGTCGCGGTCTCCGTCGTTGGCGAGGAGGAGCCGGCGACGGCGACGGCGGCCGTTGCGGCCCTCGCCCCCGTTCCTGCCGCCTTCGACTCCGCGCCTCCCCTCTCGGGCGAAGGTGAAGAAAAAGAAGGAGCAGCAGCGGCGGCGGCGGCGGCGGCGGCGGAAGAGAAGAAGGACAAGCAGAAAGAGAGAGAAGATCTTTTTCTTTCTGCCGCTGCTGCCGCTGGTGCTGCTGAAACGACGATGCGGGCCCCGATGAAGATCAGCCTGACCTGCACGAGCGAGCCGGACAGCGACGAGGGCGACGACAGCGACGGCGAGGGCGGGTAAGAATAAGAAGGAAAAGGAGGAGCAGGAGGGTAAGGCGGAGGGGAGCACTGAAGCAATTATTTATTTTTTCTTCCAAAAAAACAACTTTACTTCAACAAAACTTGCATGCAATGAACATCGAAGAATCGAACTGAAACCCTCTTTCGGGAAAGTCACAGAGAGATGAAAATTGTTTCTTTGGTTTTGTTTTTACAGAGGGGCACAGATGAAGTGAGCAAGTGTAGTTGTTTTCGTTGTTTTGATTTTTGACATTTTTCATTCGACGTTGCGCCTCTTGCTGCTTCTCTCCGACCCCCCGGCCGCGTCCTCGCCGGTCCCGTTCCCGTTCCCGTCCTCCTCGCGAGGAAGGACCGCAGCGGGATGAGGCGGCGGCGAAGAGGACATCGAAAGCGTCCCGCTCTTCCTCCTGCTGCGGCCGTTCTCGCCGTCGTCGTCGGAAGAAGAAGAGCTCGAGCTCGAAGACGAAGAAGAGCTCGAGCTCGAGCTCGAGCTGCTACTCCCGCTCGCCCCGTCTAGCCCCCTGTGCGCCGCGGCCTCCGCTTCCTTCGCCAGCTCCGGCCTCTTCTCCTTCAGCCTTCTAAGCCAGAACCTTGCCATCTTGGGCCTCCCGTGCGCCGCGAGGGGCCACACGCGAGAGAAGTTGCCCGAGCAGCAGTAGTTTTGGGTCACAGCGATGCAGCTCTGGTCGCCATTTTTGTTTCCGTCGCTGCAGTTGATGACCGCGTGCCACCACCCCCCCGGCACCACAACGGTCTCCCCCGGCCTCTGGATGATCTCTATCGGGGGAGCCCAGGGCCAGGGCGCGAGGTCCAACGTCGAAGAAGAAGAAGAAGGCGCGCCGTTTTTCGAAACACCACCACCACCTTTATTCCCACCTCCACCGACTCGGCACCGCTCCTTGATCCGAGGCAGCACCCGACTGAACCAGTCAGCGGCCTCCCTTCCCACCCCTCGCTCCCTGGGACCCACCACTGCCTCCCGAGGGACCCCCGGTGGAAACAGAGCCCACTTCTTCACGCCGCCGCAGAGCAGCGAGTTCCAGGCGGAGGTGCCCAGGGGGTCGACGTGGGGACCGGAGCCGCTCCTCGGGGGTCCGGCGACGAGCCAGCGGTGCGGCGGGCGGCGGCGGGGGCCCGCGAGGGAGAGGAGGTCCTCAATGAAGGGCTCGGGAACTGTGTAGTCCTCGGAGAGAGGAAAAGAAGGTGGAGAAGGAGAACCTTTTTTGTTCTTCATCTTTCTCTTCTTCTCTCGCCGCCTTTGCCGCCGTCGTCGTTTACGCTCCTCGTTCTTCTTCTTCCCTCCGTCGCCTTCGCTGTCGCTACCGCTGCTGCTGCTTTCGCTGCTGCTGTCGCTGCTGTCCTCGCTGGCAAAGCCCGAATCGAAGATGTACAGGGGAGAGTCGTCCACCACCCCGTGCCCCTCGTCCCTGCAGTAGCGCGCGAAATCCGCCAGGGAGAGATAGACCGCGCGGCCGTCGTCGTCGGTCCCGACTTTGAGTTTTCGTGGAGCCTTTGATTTCTCCTTCTTCTCGCTCTTCTTGCTCGCTCGCTCGTAGCGCCTCACGAGGGCCTCCAGGCTGTTCTTCTTCTCGTCTTCCACCCAGTCGCTGAGCGCCGGCCACGAGGCGATGGCCGAGCGGGTGAGCACGCACGGGATGCGGGGGTGCTCGAAGAGCGCCGCGAAGGAGGAGGCGGAGGAGGTTGAAGAGGTCGAAGAAGAGGAGGTCAAGGTCGAGAGGTCGACGCGAGGGATTTCGTCGACGACGCCATCGAGCGACGTCGGGTTTGCTTGACCGGGGTTTCTCTCGGCGTCTTGGTAGCTGTGGCGCGTCCAGTGCCCCTTGCTGACTGAGAGCTCGGAGCGGGCGGCGCGCTTGGCGGCGCGGACGCGGCGGTGGTAGCGGAGATCATCGTCTTTGTCTTTGGCAGAGACGTCGGCGATGGGCGCTGGTGTTGATGATGGCTTCTCTGTTGCTGCTGGCGTGGGAGCAGCAACGACGCCGCCGCCGCTGCTGACGAGCGCAGGAGGAGGAGGGTGGCACATGGGCGTGCCCCCCCCCTGAGCAGCAGCGCGCGGGTGTGCTCTCTCTCTCCCGGCGCGCGCGGAGATCTCCGAGAGAAAAACTAGGAAAAAAGTGATTTTCCTCTTTTCTTCTCTTTCTCTCTTTCTTTTCTCAACCTCGACCCGCACCTCCACCTCTCCCTGACGCCTCTCAACTCTCAATCCACCCGCCCCCCGCCGCCCCTTCTTTTGCGATCTCCCCCCGTCACGAACCTCTTCTATTCTACATAAAAAAAAGAAAGAATTTGAATATGAATCACGAGCCTAGAACAAAAAACTGTCCGCAAGTTTCTAAGAAAATTTCGATTTCGCTCTCTCTCTCTCTATTTCTCTCTCTCTCTCTAGTCGCCGCTCTCTCTCTCTACCTCTCCCTCTGCTCCTACTCCTTCTCAAAGTACTGCTGCAGCAGCTTCGCCCCCGTCACCATGCACAGCGTCTGCCACACTCCCAAAAACATTCTAGGGACGACGCCCTTGAACAGGCCGCTAGGGCCTTGTTCTTTCACGACCATCGAGAAGATTCCGAGGATCGAGAGGTGGGGCTGGCCGGCGTTGGCGCGGGCCTGGGCCTCGATGCGGGCGAGCTCTGTTGGTTGGTTGGTTGGGTTGGGTTGGTCGGCGTGAGAAAGAAAGAGAGGAGGTGAGAGCAGTTGTTTCGTTTCGTTCGGTCGCGAGCGCCGCTGCCGCTCGAGACCCTCTTCTCTCCCCTCTCTCTCGCTCCTTCCTTCCTTCCGCTTCCCTCCAACTCACCGATCGGGTGGTTCCAGCACGCCAGCACCCCACCCACGATCCCGGCCCCGACCTCCTGGGGCTTGGTAAGCTTGGCCTTGGGGTTGTCGTGGAAGAGCTTGCCGGCCTGCGACCGAGCCCACTCGGTGAAACCTTTTTTTTTTTTTTTTTTTTTTTTTTTTTTTTTTTTTGTTTTTTTTTTTTTTTTTTTTTTTTTTTTTTATTTTTTTT
>Ga0210003_1001409_pt1 | contig 21256 bp, 20 predicted proteins | sample LantaG_FD_182804 | JGI IMG/M metagenome (GOLD analysis project Ga0210003, IMG submission 182804) | Deep subsurface microbial communities from Baltic Sea to uncover new lineages of life (NeLLi) - Landsort_02402 metaG (SPAdes) (version 2) | ecosystem: Environmental > Aquatic > Marine > Oceanic >... | reverse complement strand
AATTTGTAGGATATATTGAACCAACAACACCATCTTGGTCAGTTAAAGTTTGTGGAGTTTGTGAATTATTATCTTTTTCTAATTGTACTTTTTCTTTTTGTTCAGCTAATGAACCATAATCAGAATGAAATCTTCCATAACCATCAGCATCAAAACGAAGTCTTTCTCTTAAATCAATTGGTATTGCATTATCAATTCCTTGCGCTCCCATAATCTTACTATAAGATTTATAATTTATACTAAAATTTAATGTTGCGGGTACTGTACTTGCACCACCATCAAAACCCGAAACTTTAACATCACCCGCAAAATTTCTTGAATTAAAAAAATCAAATTGACAATCATGTAATACATATGCAAATTTAGATATACCTTGATTTACATATTTACCTTCTGTTGTTATTATATCTCTTACATCCCTAAATATAATAGTAAGATTGAATCTTAATAAATTATCAGGAATCATATATCTATGTGTATCATATGAATAAACTAAATTAGAATATAATTCAGATAAATACTGTGCTAACATTGTTATATCTTCAGATAATGTAAATGTTAATACATCTTCCGGATATGTAACAATTTTTTTAAATAATAAATCTAAACCACTTATAGAATTTATATAATGTCTTTTATATCCGAATTTTTGATCTAAATCACCTGGGAATATTTTTTGTATCATATTTACAAATTGTGTATATAACTTAACCCTTTCATTTAATTCTGGTATATGTGCTTTATATTCATTAAAAAAATTCTCAACACTATTATATAGTGGTGAATCTGCATAATCCATATATAAATCATAAATAATAAATGTAGGGTCCTCTTTAGCATCAGAATTATTATAACCAAAAATATCTCTAAATGTATTTATTTGTGTATTTACTTGTTTAGAAATTGGAATTGGTTTTTCAGCTTCAACTGCATTTGAATTTGTAACTTCACTTGATCGTACAGATTCACCATTAATTTCTGTTAAACCACCATATCTTTCAGTATATTGTGCATAACCATCAGCATACCCTAATGTTTTTTTAGTTGTAGGTGGATCAGAAGCTTCAGGAATATCAGCCACAGGTGAACCATTAACTTTAGCTTTAGCAGCTAATTCTTCACTTAATTGTTTAGATGTTTTATCACCCTCAAAGTTTGACCATCCCATTTTTTATTTATTCTATTTTTATCTATATATTAATATGTCTTATCAGGATCAAAATCATTATCATTAAAATTAAGTTCCCTTTTAACAAGTGTCACTTCTTGTTCAAATCCACTTTTTTTATTAAAAGTATAACTAATTGCAGTAATTAACCAATCACCACTTAATCTTTGATTTAATTTATCTTCATCTGTTATTTTACCCGCATTTTTGTCTATATCTTTTTGACTAGCTGGAATTGCTTGTTTAGATAAATCTTTATTATCAAATTGATTAGTTTTATAAAAATCAACTTTAAGTTTTTGAAATCTATATAAATTAAAATTAGCTTTATTTATTGTAATTTTTAATTTTACTTTTTGTAAAAATTTTAAATTATTTTCATTATGTTTTACTGCATAAATATAATATTGATGTACATTGTCATTATCTGTTTTTCCCAAATATTCACCATCAGCAGAATATTTTTGCATTTCTGATATTTCACCAATACCACCTTTCATAATAATACTATTATTATCTGTACCTGGTGTAGAAATACTATCTAAAATAAGTTTATATAATGTATTTCCATCTTGGTCATAATATGATAGATAATATAAATATCCAATTTCTAAATTTATAGCTGTTGACCTATTTAATAAATCATATTTATCAATATAAGTATTAGTAGACATCACATCAGGATGGTTCATTAATATTAATTCTTTAGTTTGTTCTTCTTGATTTGGTGTTTTAAAGAAATAATTATCGCTTGATATTGCAGTTTGACCATCTATATTTTCACTAAGTGCAGTTTCAATATCTACATAATTTAAATTATAATAAAAATCAACATAAGCAAATAAAAAAGATTCTTGTGACTTATATGAATGTTTTACGATATTTTGTATATATTCTAAATATTGATCAGCAGGATTTATCCACACCATACTATCATCTGTACTATCAATATTAGATGCAAAACCGAGTTCAGCTTCATTTGCTAATTTTTTTAATATATCATAACTAGTACCTTGGTGTGATACATAAAAGGTTTGATATAAATAATTAACATCTAATATACCAGATAAACCAAAAATTATATCATAATTATCACCAGGTTTAGATTTAATCGGATTTATATCTGTTATTTTAAAATCCATTCTAATTGGCATTAATATATCACTATCAGCTTGTATAAATACTTTTAAAATTGTATCATCAATAGGAAATAATGGATCAATTAATTGACCAGATGTATCCCTAAATTGAATATAAATTCTAGGTAAAAATTGGTCATTAAAAAGCTGAAGCATAATTGTTTGATCTGCTTCTATTGCTAATTTTCCAATTTCAATATAAGGTTGACGACCAATATCTTTTGAAAATTCTTCTATTTTTGGGTCTTTGTTACCTTTTTGAACTAATTGGAAATTTATTTCTTTTAATTTAATACTTGGTCTATCTATTACTGTTATCATATTATTTTAATTTATTAATAATTGTAATCTTTTTCTTATTATAATTTATATCAACTGATTTTAGATTACTTGGTTTAATTGATGGTGGTAATGATGCATTTGGGTCTTGTCTAGAAGCTTTACTTTTATTAACATTTAATATTTTTTTCTTATTTTCTTCATTTGTTTCTATATCCCTTTGATATAACACACCTAATTCATTAGATGTATAAGCATAATATATTTCATCACCAGTTTTAACTGAAAATGGGTTAATAATACCATTTTGTGTCATCAATTCTTCCATAAATTTTGTATTTCCATAAATGTGTTTACATACTAAATCTAACCTACTATCATATTGTTCTGGTACTATATACTTACTATAAATAGCATCAGTATTATTTACCATAGTTTTTTCAAAAAAATCATATAGTACATAACCTTCTTTGGTTACTTTTTGGTTTGTGTTATTATAAGTATAAAATTCCATAATTAAACTTTTTTATATTCTCTTTTATATTCTACCCCAAACATATTTTCTATTTCTTGTTTACCTAAGTTTCTACCTTGTTCCAAGTTAACTTTTAATGTCATATATCTTGGCATATCATTATAAGATAATTCATTTCCCATTGAAACATCTAAACTTGTAACTTTAAGATTATTCATTGATAATAATGGTGCATATGGATTACCTATTGTTAAATGCCAAGGGGTTGCTGCTTCACCAGTTAATTGATTTAAAGCACCACGAATAGGCCATTGGTATCTAGCAACTGTTGATGCTAATATTTTTGATATAAATCCCTGTACAAGTCCTAATTTTTCTTGTTGTCCTTCGGCTGCTTCGGTTGCTTTACTTTTCTTTTTTGCTGATGTATCTGTTGTTTCAGTTTCAGTTTCAACTGGTTTTGCTTCTTCTTTTCTAATTGTATCTTTTATTATACCATTTAATGAATTTATAACTGATGTGATTACAGTTTCCATTAATTGTTTCCAACCTTCAGGGTTAGATGGATTATTATTAGCTTCAGTTATTTGTTGTGTTACTTTAGTACCAGCTTTACCTAAAAATCTTATATTAGATGTACCCATTGCTAATGCATTTTCTAAAATATCATTTATTGCAGCACCCGCATCAATACCAGCAATATATTTTTGTTCATATACTGTTTCTATATTAAAAGTAAAATTAGACATAAGACCTTGTTCTTCGTGTGCTCTTGTTACACCTTCTCTTAAAAGGTTAGGATCACCAATAGGAAGATCAGTTGAACTATAATCAGTTAATCCCATATCTTTAAGTAAACCAAACATAAAACCTGTTCCCCAACCTGGAACCGGAAATATTGCACCAATATCAAAACCAAATTCTTTTTGAATTATTTCTCTTGCTAAAACATGTAACCATTTACTTTGTGTTTTCCATACTTCATTAACTTGAAAACTTAATAACTCAGATTCAGGTTTCACCCAACCAATAACAGTTGAAATTGGTTCTACAGGTAAATCCATTAAATCAATGGGAACAACAGTACCTTCTGGATATCTTCTTAATATCATAAGTCTATTTATTGGATAAACACCAATATCCCTAAGATATACAAGATCAGATGCTTTTATTTTTAATGCTTTAGATTTTGTATTATCACCACTAAATGTTTCTAATAAATCAACATATGGATTTTTACCCGTAACACCATATGCAGCATTTACACTAGATTTAATATAATTTTTAATAGATGTATTAGTAATTGTATATTTATTAAATTTCCAAACTTCTTCTTTTTCATTATATTCAATCTTATCTGTAGCAGATTGAGCACTATTATTAGTATTCTTTACTTGTGATGTAGTATTTAAGTCTTTCCTACTTGCATCTTGATTTGTATTAAACTGGTTAGATATTTGTCTACTTGTTTCAAATAAAAACCCCATTTCATCGAACATAAATATTATTGATTAGTTTTTAATGAGCTTAAATAAAAATATTTATATTATATATAAAAAATCAAATTAATAACTTTTCAATATTTGGGAAGCATCAAAAATGTTCATATTTTCTAATATAGATTGATTGATATAATCATTATCTTTAAATTCATCATAAAAAATCAAAATATTAAAATTTGTTTTATTTGAAGAAAGTATTTTTTTTATTTTAAATACTTCTTGGATATCAAAATCTTTATTATTAAAGTTAGGTATATAATAAACATCTTTATTTTTATCCATTGAATGTTTAATACGTGTATAAATAATTAAATTAAAATATTCCCTATAAGTTTCATAGTCATCTACTTCATAATCATCAAGTAGAAATTTTATGTCTATAATAACTTTATTCTTTATCTTATTGACTTTTATATACTTATCAAACCTTTTTCTATTTTTTGTGAAAACAAGGTAAAAATCCATAGAAATCTTTTAGATTCTTTTTTAATATATATTGATTACATTAAGTCTAATTACCAAAATATGAGAAAAGAAATATACAAAAACAATAAACTTTTTATAATTTTTCATATAAAAATAATAATTGAATTCTGATACCTTTCAAGATTCAAAAAAATAATATTTCATAAATGGCTAAAACAAGCAAGAAGAAATCATTTTCGATTTCTCAAATGTCACAGTTAATCGACAAAATTTCCGATGAAACAAAAATCATAATTGAAGATAGTGCAGAGCAAGGATATATAAATACTGATATTTATATTATGAATGCTTTATTATCTAAAAGCATCCTATCGGGTGGTGTATGTGATGATAGAATTACAATTTTCGCTGGTCCACCAAACACAGGAAAATCATACCTTGTATATAACATTGCAAGAAATGCACAAAAAGCAGGTAAATTTATTTTGTTTATAGACACGGAACATTCTGTCAGTAGACAAGTATTACAGGGATTTGGATTAAATACTGGTGTAGATAATCTAAAATTAATATCTTCTAATAAAGTGGAAGATTTAAAAATCTTTTTAACTAAATTTTTAGATGGACTTAAAACTGCTAAAGATGATGGTGCAGAAATTCCAGAAGTTGTTATCTTTTTAGATTCAATTGGACAGTTAGCATCTGAAAAAGAAAAACAAGATGCACTTGATGGTAAGAATAAACAAGATATGACAAGAGCAAAATCTATTAAACAATTGTTTAGGGTTATTAATGCTGACTTAGGTTATCTTGGAATTCCAATGATTGCAACAAATCACACATACGAAGATACTACTTCATTCTTCCCAACACAAATTATGAGTGGTGGTAAGGGTGCTGAATATTCAGCTTCAACTATTGTATTCCTTTCTACTGCTAAATTAAAAACAGGTAGAGAAGATGAAATGGATTTAAATTCTTCAGGTGTAATTGTTACAGCACAGTCAAGAAAAAATCGTATAGCTAAACCAAAAAAGGTTAAATTTGAAATTGATCATGAATTTGGTACAAACAAATTTAAAGGTTTAGAATATTTTTGCACACCTGAAAACTTTAAAAAAGTTGGTATAGCCAAAGGAAAAAAAGAGGAAAAAGATGGTGAAATTAGTATTAATCCAGGTGGAACTCGTTGGTATGTAAGACACTTAGATAAAGCAATGTTTGAAAAACAACTTTATACACCAGAAGTTTTCACACAAGAAGTCTTAGAAGCATTAGAACCAATTATTTATAAGTATTTTGATTATTCTTCATTTGAAGAACAACAAACTTATGTTGATAAAATGGAAAATGATGAAGAAATAATGGATAAAGATTTTGATGAAATAGACGATACTGAGTTATTTTAATCTAAAAAAATAATAAAATAATAAATGGCTGATGCTGCTAATGTGAATTTAGAGAAGGCTTTCTTTGCTAAAATTTTAATGGAACCAGAGCAATTCTATAAAGTTAAACCACATTTTTTCGTAAACGAACAAATAAGGATTGTATATGATGCAATCAGAAATGAATATATTTCTTCAATAAATAAAGTTGTGCCATCACCTGCACAAATATGGTCGATGGTATCTTTGGTTGATAATGAAAAGAAAGTAACCAAAGAATCACTTAAAATATTACTGAAGGAAGATTTATCTGCTTATGAAGATGAGTGGTTATCACCTAGATTTAAGTCTTGGAAAGTTTCAAAACATACTAGAGATCAATTAAAAGAATCAATTGATTTAATTCAAGGAATGGATGAAATTAATTACGATAATGTAATGGATATAGCATTAAGACTTAAAGATAAATTTGCAGAAATTGATGCTTTAGGAAATGATGATGATGATTTAGGTGATGATTTTGATGATCCGGAATCCCATAAACAACTTATTTCAGAAAGAAAAATGCCTAGTGGTTGGTCTAATATAGATAAAATTATGGGTGGTGGATGGGACCACGCAACATTTAATATTATTATGGGTGAAACTAATGTAGGTAAATCAATGTGGTTACAGAACATAGCTGCTAAATTAGTTGATATGGGATATAATGTTGTATTTGTAACATTAGAAATGGCAAGTAGAAAATGTATAAAACGTATGGGTTCTATGAGATTAAAAATTCCAGTTGATCAGTATGATGATTTAAGTAAAGATGGAATGTATATGAAAAATAAAATAAATGAAGTAAAAAACTTAACACCTACTAATCAATTATTTGATGGTGGTAAACCAGGTAGATTATTTGTCAAAAAATACCCAACAAGTGATTGTACTGTTACTGACTTAGAAAACTTCATTAAAAAATTCGAAGAAACAAAACGAATTAAAATTGATGTTATGCTTATTGATTATATTAATCTTATGTCTATTGAAAAAGGTTATGGATTAGATACGATGTTATATTTGAAAGGAAAGCATCTAGCAGAAGGATTAAGAAGATTGGGTGATAAGTTTGATATATGTATGATTACTGCCACACAAACAGATAAATCAGTATGGGGTGCATCTGACATTAATTTGGATGATATACCAGAAAGTAAAGCAATCGCTGAATCTGCTGATAGTGTATGGGCAATTATTAGAAATTCCCAAATGAAAAAGGAAAATATATATAAACTTAAAATATTAAAATTGCGTGATGGTGAACACCATGAAGAACAAATAAAATTCGATTTTAATAACAAATATCTAACAATGGATAATGATATATTGTTAGGAACAAAATAATATTATAAAAAGATGTCAATTGATAAAAATTATATGGATTTTGATAAAAATAAAAAGATTAATTTGGATATGGATGAAGAAGATATAGAAATTATTGAAGAAGAAGATGATGATATAGAAATATCAGAAGAAGATTATGATATTGAAGATGATGATTTTGATGGAGAAGCAGATGAAGATGATGAAGATTTTGATAGCTATATTGAAAATGCACCATCCAAAGAAGAAAAATTTGATTTATTATATCATTTCAACACAAATAAACATAGACAAGAAGGTAAACATAGATTAAAAAGGGATACTATCTTTAAAGGTAAATTAGAGAAAAAACCAGATGAAGATGGTTATGGAATGGAACAAGATGATTATGGTGATATATCTACTTTCTTTGATTATGAATCAGAACAATATTCTAATAATCTTGAACAAAACAATTTAACAAAAGATGTTTATGAAGTTCTAAACAAACAAACAAATTTAGACTTTAAACAAAATAGGAGAAAACCTAATAAAGAAACCTTTAATAATTATTATAACTTATTATTAAAAGATTTAGGATTTAGATATACTAAATCTGAAATATTTGTTGAATTATCATATTATTTTACTGATAATATATTTAATATGTTTAAATTATTAGATAAAAGACCTGCTACAATTATAATAAAAGAACTAAACCAAAAAGGTTATTTAAAAGATTTAGATGGTATAAACTTTCTATAAAAATAAAAGAGAACAAAATAAATGAACAGTTACAATAGAAAAGAAGTTGAGAAAGAAGCTATCAAATACTTCAAAAATGATACATTATCAAGAGATGTTTGGATTAACAAATATGCTTTAAAAGATTCTGATGATAATATTTATGAATTAACACCAAATGATATGCATAATAGATTAGCATCAGAATTAAATAGAATAGAAGAAAAATATCCAAACCCTTTATCAAAAGATAAAATATTTGATTTAATAAAAGATTTTAAATATATCGTACCACAAGGTAGTCCAATGTCAGGGATTGGTAATAATATGCAAGTTGTATCATTATCTAATTGTTTTGTAGTCGGAAACCAATCAGATAGTTATGGGGGTATTATGAATACTGATCAGGAACAGGTGCAATTAATGAAACGCAGAGGGGGTGTAGGACACGATTTAAGTCATATTAGACCTAATAAATCACCTGTTAAGAATTCAGCTCTTACATCTACTGGTGTTGTACCATTTATGGAAAGATATTCTAATTCTACTAGGGAAGTAGCACAAGATGGTAGAAGGGGTGCGTTAATGTTATCAATATCAGTAGAACATCCAGATGCAGAAGAATTCATTGATGCTAAAATGGAAAAAGGTAAAGTAACAGGTGCTAATGTATCAGTTAGAATAAATGATGAATTTATGAATTGTGTTCTTGATGGAAAACCATATACACAAAAATATCCAATTGGTTCAGATAACCCAACATATACAAAAGAAATAAATGCAGAAAAATTATGGAAGAAAATTGTACATAATGCTTGGAAATCTGCTGAACCTGGAATTTTATTTTGGGATACTGTACAAAGAGAATCGTTACCTGATATGTATCCTGAACACGGTTTCACTACAACATCAACGAATCCATGTGTTGTTGGTGATACATTAATTGCTGTTGCTGATGGTAGAAATGCTGTTACAATAAAAGAATTAGTTGATGATGGTAAAGATGTTCCAGTTTATTCTACAAACCCATTAACAGGTAGGGTAGAAATTAAAATGGGAAGAAGTCCAAGAAAAACAAAAAATAATACAGAAGTTTGGAAATTAACATTAGATGACGGAAGTGAATTTATTGCTACACCCGATCATAAAATATTATTAAAAAACCTAGAATATGTTGATTTAAAAAATCTTAAAACAGGTGATTCTATATCACCTTTTTATAGTTTTGATTCTAATAATTATAGACAAATATCTAGAAGTGGTGTACAAATGAAAGGTGGTAATTTTAGAAACAATAGACAATACAGATTAATCAATGAATTTTATAATGGTGCTATAGATTCAAAAAAATACCATATACACCATAAGGATTATAATTCTAAGAATGATTCTATTGATAACTTAGAACTTATGTTAATAGAAGAACACAAAAAGTTACATTCTCATAAAATGATGGGTGATAATAACCCATATCATAATATGTCAGATGAATGGAAATTTAATTTTGCTTCACATAAAGGTGAAAATAATCCAAGATATATTAATATTTCTAACGAAGAATTAATATTAAAAGGTAAAGAATTATTTTTGAAAAAAGGAAAATTAGTTAAAAAAGATTGGATTAAATTCGCAAAAGAAAACAAAATTCCACAATTCTTAGGTAATGATTTTAGATTTTCTTCTTTTAATAATTTTAAAAACCAAGTAGTTGATAATCACAAAGTAGTATCTGTAGAATTTTATGGTTATGAAGATGTATATAACATCACAGTAGATGATAACCATAATTATAACGTTATTACATCCAAAGAAGATGAAAATTATATTACAAGTAGTGGAATTTCTGTGAAAAATTGTGGAGAAATCCCCTTATGTCCTTATGATTCTTGTAGATTATTAGCAATTAATCTTTATTCATATGTAGTTAATCCATTTGAAGATGATGCTTATTTTGATTTTGATTTATTTTCAGAACATGCACAATATGCACAACGATTTATGGATGATATAGTTGACTTAGAAATAGAAAAGGTAGATAAGATTTTAGAAAAAATTAAAACTGACCCAGAACCAGATGAAATTAAAGCAGTTGAAATTAAATTATGGGAAAAAATTAAAGAAAAATCCCATCAAGGTAGAAGAACTGGATTAGGAATTACTGCAGAAGGTGATATGTTAGCTGCACTTGGATATAAATATGGTACTAAAGATGCAACTGATTTTTCAGTTGAAGTACATAAAACATTAGCAGTTAATGCATACAAATCATCTATTACGATGGCAAAAGAACGTGGTGCATTTGATGTATGGGATTTTGATAAAGAATTTGATAATCCTTTCTTGCAAAGGATATGGAATGAACTCACACACGAATATCAAGAAATGTATCAGAAATATGGTAGAAGAAATATTGCACTTCTTACTATTGCACCAACAGGTTCAGTATCCATTATGACACAGACAACATCGGGGATTGAACCTGTTTTCCTACCTGTATATACAAGAAGAAGAAAAATTAATCCTAATGATAAATCAACAAAATCCTCATTTATTGATGAAGTAGGGGATCATTGGGAAGAATATAATGTATTTCATCCTAAATTTAAAGTATGGGCATCAAAAAAAGGTTATGATGTAAATGAATTAGAAAAAATGAAAGCATCTGAAATACAACCCATTATTGAAAAATCACCTTATTTTGGTGCATCATCTAATGATGTTGATTGGTTGGAAAAAGTAGAAATGCAAGGTAGAATCCAAAAATGGGTTGACCATTCAATATCAGTAACAGTTAATTTACCTAATAATGTAACTGAAGAATTAGTTTCTAATGTATATGAAGCTGGATGGAAAAGTGGTTGTAAAGGTATAACTGTATATCGTGATGGTTCAAGAAGTGGTGTACTTGTTTCTAAAGTTGAAAAGAAACCTAATGTATTTCAAGAAAACAATGCACCACGTAGACCTAAATCTTTACAATGTGATGTAATTCGTTTTACTAATAAAGGTGAAAAATGGATTGGGTTTTTAGGATTAATGGATAATAGACCATACGAAATTTTTACCGGATTACAAGAATCAGTTAATATTCCAAATTATATTGAAGTTGGTGAAATAATAAAAAGCAAAAATGCTGAAGTTGATGGTCATTCAAGATACGATTTAAAATATATTGATAAAGATGGATATGTACAAGAATTCAGGGGGTTATCAAGAGCTTTTAATCGTGAATTTTGGAATACAGGTAGATTAGTATCCGGTATATTAAGACATGGAATGCCATTACCAAACGTATTAGCATTATTAGATAAACTTGATTTCGGGGATTCTGAAATTATTGCAAGTTGGAGAAATGGTGTAAAGCGTATGATTAAGAAATATATTAAAGATGGTACTAAAATATCTGGTGAAGAATGTCCTATATGTCATTCACATAATATCGTCTTTAAAGAAGGATGTAAAACTTGTTTAGATTGTAACTGGTCTAAGTGTGATTAAGAAATTTTTAATCACTTCCTTTCGGAAACCACTATAAATAGCGTTTTTATAGTGGTTTTTTATTGTTTTATATGTTTTGAACTATTTTAATCTAATATATAATATAAAAATAATTAGTAAAGGATGGAAAATATAATTACATTAGAAGAACTACAAGAACTACTAGAACAAGCAAAGTTAGATTATATAAAAGTATATGAGCGAAACAATAAAGCAGCAGCTACACGATTAAGAAAAACATTAGCAACTGTTGCAAAGCAATGTAAAGTTGCACGAAAGCAAGTAATAGAACATAAAAAATCTATACAGAAATAAAAAAAGGGGAAGTGTTTAGCTTCCCTTTTTTGTTTTAGTTAGTTCGATAAATATAATACCAGGTATTATTATATTGAATTTCATTTTCATCACCATCATATCCACTCATAACACCCCTTCCATCTGAATTTTTAATAACTTCAATAATTTCATCTTTATCAATAAAATCTTCAAGTTGATCATTTAGTTCTTTTCCTTCATATCCAAAACGATTTTTCAAATATCCAACAGGATCATTTATAATTTCATCTTTTTGGTTATCAATATATCTTTCTAAATCATCTTCATCCACTTCGTAATTATCTTCATCTTCTTTTATATCATCAATTTCAGAATTTATTTCTTCTATTTGTTCATCTAATTCATCAGCACCTTCATCACTTGAATCTAAAATATCTCGTTCTTTTTCTAATCTAGCTATTTCTTCTTCTTTTTCTTCAATTTCTTTTTCTGCACTTGAAGTCAATACACCTTCAATTCCATAATCTCGCCATTCATCTCTATAGTAATCTTCTTCACCTTGCATAAAATAATCAGCTAATCTTTCACCATCAATATAATTATCAATGAAACCTGGTGAAAATCCATCCATACCTAAATCATCAATTAAATCTTTTTCATAATCATAAAAAGCTTTATCTGCTTCATCATCAGTACCAACAGCATATGCTTCATATTTTGAACCATTTAAATTTGTAAAATGTGACATTCCATAAAAATCATAACTATCAGGTTCTAACCAATAAATTGTCATATCATCATCTACATAATCATTATCTTTTAAATATTCCAATAATGCTTCTGCTTTAAATTTTAAATCTTCATCATCTTCATATTTTTCTTTCATTATATTTTCAATATAACTATTTGATGGTAAAAATGATCTATTTAATCCATATTCACTAACACTACCAATCCAATTTGAAATAGACATATCTGAAAGAAATCTTTTAATTTCTTCTTTTGGTGGTAAAAAAGTATCATCTAAATTATATTTTTTAATATCTCTTAATCTATCTCTCATATCAGATGATAAATATTTTTCAATTTCTTCTTTAGGTGGAAGAAAGCTACTATCTAATCCTAAATCTTTGTTTTTATCTAATATTTCTTTGGTACTAAAATTTTTTAAAAAGTTTTCAATTTCTTCTCTAGGTGGAAGAAAGCTACTATCTAATCCTAATGATTTAATTTTCATTATTTTATCTTCTAAATTTAGTTTAGATAAACTTTTTCTAACATCATCTTCTGATTTTGGTATCATCTGATCCGTTAACCCTTCAGATAATAAAAAATGACTATATGATTTTAATACTTTCATAGAAATTAATTACTTTTGTAATGTATATATAAAAAAAAATGAGCATCTAATTAATGCTCATTTTAAACTTATATTATTTGTTTTAATCTACTTTTAGTACTTCTGAAAATGCAGTTTTAAAAGTATCTTTAGGTAATGCACCCATAGCCATTTGTGGTTGTTCTTCCATAGGGATAAACAATATTGAAGGTATACTTTGTATTCCAAACATACCAGCTAATTCATGTTCATCTTCTGTATTAACTTTATATATGTCAATTTTACCATCATACTCAGTTGCTAATTCATCAAGAATTGGTGCAATTGTTTTACATGGTCCACACCATTCAGCATAAAAATCTATTACTGCTGGTTTGTCACCTTCAAATTTCCAATCTTTATTATCTTCGAAATTAAATACTTTTTCTTTAAATGTTTCTTTTGTTAAATGTTCCATAATTTTTATTTGTTTTTTATTTTTATTTAGTCTAAATAATTATATCAAAGATTAGACCACTTAAATATTATATACAAAAAATGTCATATTGTCCGAACAAATATGACATTATGTAAAAAATATGACAACTTAATTATATTTTAAATTTATATTCTTTAATATAATCTTTTTCTTCTTTGGATAAATCATCAACATTATAATAATTATCTTCACCTAACATATAATTTGGTACATATACAGCATATAACTTAGTACCTGGTTGAAATTGTGATCTTAATTTCATCATATTAATCATATTTAAATCTGATGGTTTATATAAATCAATTTTAATTAAATTTTCAAACCCCAATTCTTTTTTATAATATGTTTCATCTTCTATTTCAACTTCTTTAAGTTCTTCTGTTTCAAGAAATGCATATAAATTAAAATTTTCATCTCTTGCTTTTTCATTAGGTGAACGTTTAGTTTTTAATAAAACAGTAAATGTTTCTGGATATGATTTAGCTAAAATATTTAAAAGTGAAGATTTATTTTTTGTATTATTAAAATAATCAATTAAATCATCAATACTATATACATCCTTTAATTCTATATCATAATTTCTTATTTTATTAATTACAGCATCAAATGGTAAATCTTTAAGTACTTCCTTAATTTCATCAATAGCTTTACCTGTCATATGATCCCTAATACTTTCATTGATATATTGTTTAAATGTTTTCATATATTTATATATAAAAAAAATATGACAAAAATAACTATGAATATTCATTTATATTTAGAAGAAGCTATTAGGTTAGAATTAAATGTTGCTGATTTATATTCTTTATTTGCACAACAATTTGAAGAAGATTATAATTTTTGGTGGAAATTATCAAACGAAGAAATGAACCACGCATCTATATTAAAAACAGGAATAGAATTTTCAAAACTTAATAAAATACCACAAGAAATTATACCTGATAATATAGATGGCTTAATAAGTTTAAATGAAAAATTTCCTTCTATTATAGATGATTGTCAAAAAAACCCAAATAGACAAAAATGTTTTGAAGTAGCATTAGAAATAGAAAGTTCAGCAGGGGAATCACATTATCAAGAAATAATGATTAAACATACTGATAATGATATAGTAAAAATATTCCAGAAACTAAATAAAGATGATATTGATCATTACAATAGAATAAAGGAATATTATAGTAAAAATCTTTTATAAATATTGTTTCATCACATTAAAATAATTTTCCAATGTACGATAATAAGGTTCTCTTTGTTTAAAGTTTTTCATTATATCTTTATATGAAACCTTTAATTCTTTGTATTTTTCCAAGATTTCATCTATATTCAAGTTCGGTATAGTGTTTTTAAAGCCTATAGTGACATCATCGTTTATAGATACCCCATTACCCCACACAAGTTCATTAAGTCCACCAGAGGTCACGTAAAGGACAGGTAAGCCACATTTAATAGCTTGACATGTAACCTTTGATCCTGCATCACGATAAAACAGAGAAATAAACAAATGTGATTCACCAATTATCTTTGACATTTGATACTGATCTTCTATATAACCATGTTTAATCATATTACCTGGTAAGTCAATATCACAATTACCTATAAGATGAATTTCTTCTTCTATATTTTTTGCTAATTCAATTAAATACCCTAATCTTTTTCCATCCCTTCCCCAATTACTACAAGAAGAAACAAGTCTGAAATCAGGTTTTTCTCTTGGGAAGAATATAGTATCATCAGCATTATTTAATATAACTGAACTATTTAATTCATAACCATATAATTCTTTAAGTGCATCCTGGGAATATTTTGATATAAATATAATATGATCAGATTCGAGTGCTGCTTTATTTAATTTATCATTTTTGTAAACTAAATCATCTTGCCAATAAATACCATCCATTCTTTTTATTTTAGGAATAGAATGTTTTTCTGACCATTCAAGAATTTCATCCGGATAAATAGTATTAGTTATAATTATATCAGCATCTTCATAATTATAAGTTCTTGCGAAACCAAATAAAATAGAATATTGATTCAAATCTTTCATTATATCATTTTCAACTGGACCTAATGATACATCACTATGATTTCTATTTGAATGACTATTTATTGAACAATCAAAATATTTTATTATAGACATATTTTATATATAATTGTGTTATGGTATTAAAATACAAAGAATTTATAAAAGAAGGACTTAGAGATCAAATGAAAGGTAAATCCGAAGAAGATATTGATGAAGTAATATCATCAATGATTTATAAGGGTAGATATTTAGTTTTAATCCCAACAATAGATGGATTAAAAATAGAATTAACAGAAGAAGGGAAAGAGGTAATAAAAGAATGGAATTTTTGGGAATTGTTTGAAGATGTACAAGGAAATAGTGACTATCAATATCACCCGAATTTAGGTTGGGATGGTTTAGGAATGATTGATGCACCAGGTATTACATATGGATATATAATGGGTGATGATGGTGAATGGGAAGAAATAGTTTCTAAAAGTTATATTTATTATTTTGATGATTATATAATTAATTCATTTATTGATACTTTATCAGAAGATGGTGAAGTTATTTTTAAAAGAGCTTAATTTTTCACTTTTTTCTTCTTTTTATTTATCCACCAATCGGTTTTAACTTTTAATATAGTATCATCTTCAAAATGAACTATCCAACCTTCAATATATTTAACATTCTTTTTTAATTCTAATAAATCATTTAAACTATATTCATTCTTATGTTCTTTAACAATGGAAATGTCATATGTATTATAATCTTTTATATCTAAATATTTCCCAGTTTTGTTACATCTTAATTTAGTAAGAATGAGATCAGGTTCTTTATATTTTACAATACTTCTTTCACCAACTAATTCAAACATTGGTTGAATATTATTTAACAAACATTCTTTTATAAAATAATAATATTTGGATTTACCAAGATAATCATTTGATACTAAATTTACATATTGATCATATCCCTTTTTAGTTTGGGATATTATATCCCCACTTGGTAACATTATAAATGTTACAAGAAAACCATCTTCTTTTGTTGTTATATTTTTTATTTTTTTATCTTTAAATAAATCATATGTACAATGTTCATATTGATTGAGCTCCCAAAATTTATGTAACATTAAATAATGATTAAATACTGACCCATCATCATTAAAAACATATGATATACCCTTTAATTCTAAAGCATTAACATTTTCTTTATTTATAATAGGTAATGTGAAATTATTATATTGTGCATATCTATATCCAAAGATAGATAAATTATAACTATCTATGATATATTTTCTTTCGTAAAAATACATTTTTGGATTATTTTTTACGATTTCAATACAATCTTCATATGTTGGAATGTAAAAATTCATACACTATATATTGGAAAATTAAGTTCCATTACCAACCACCATAACTATCATCTCTTATTTCCTCTTGTTCATAATATTGATTAGTACCTAAATCTATTGCGATTTCATATGCATCTTCTAATGATATATTAGCTTTCTTTAATATTTCATTTACATCTGATTCTGATACATAACTATCATTTGTATTATGTGCAGTATGAAATGTTCCACCTGCATAAATAGTTACACCGATTTTTCTATTGGGTGATGTTCTAGGTACAGAAAAATCTAAAATTACTAATTGAATATCACCTGTACTTACATAATCTGTCCAATATGATAAAGAATCTTTAATACACCAGGATGTATCAGAACCAATAGATTGAATGGCTTCATAAGATAAAACTCTAATAACTATTATTTCACCATCATCATACACTGTTTTTAATTGATAATTATCGGCAACTTGTCGTCTTATATCTTCAACATTACTATCAGCAAAAACAAAATTAGTTAAAGAATCAACAAGTTCTTGTTGTGTTTTATATCTTGATACTTTATTTAACCAAAACTTTTTATATAATTCTAATTTTTCTTTTGATTTTTCTGTTGTATCAGTTAATTCTTTAATTATTTCTATAAAATCGGGATTCTCTGCTAAACCTTTTTTTATTTCACCTGGATAAGCATCAGCAAATAATTTAGCTTTATGTTTTTCTTCTAATCGTGTTATATCATCTTCTAATCTTTCAAAATGAGTATTATATGTTCTTCCATCTTCCATTTTATATGGACCCCTAAAATTACCCCTTCTTGCCATATAAGTCTGTATATCGGGTAACTGACCAATTATATCACTATTTTTTGTTAAATTATGATATAAAGTTTTTAATCTACCAAATCCTATATTTTCTACTTTATTATAATATGTGAATAATCCTAATAGATTAGGTTTAGCTTTAACTAATTCCCTAATTCTAGCATAAACTCTATCAGTTTCATCTAAATCATTTTTTCTTAATATATTTTTTGCTAAATCCCTATTTTCAAATATAAAATTTTGATAATCCCCAATTGAAATGTGATCATTGATATATTCCCTAGTTTTAGATAATAATAAATATTTTCCTTCTTTTAATAATTTATCACATACCATATTCAATTCATATCTTGTCATATTATAATAATTTTCTTCTAATGCATATTTGGTGTCTAATTTATCTTTGATATCATTTAACATATGGGAATAAGTTCTTTCAGCATCAGGATGACCTGTTATCATATTTCTAAGAAAATTTGTAAATCTACCATCTTTTAATTCAAGAAATGCATCATAAATTAAATGCATAAAATTATTAGAATTATAAATATCATTTTTACTTAAAATAAAATCATTAAGTTCAGATGTAACTATATCAATGTAATTTGTATTATATCTAAAATCCATCAATTTTTTAAATGGTTCATTAGAATTATAACATTGTTTAATTCTTTCTTTAATTAATTTATCTATCACTGGTAACTTATTTATTTTTATACACTATATATAAAAAAGTAAAATGCTATGGCTTTATCAAAAATATATCCATATAGAAAACCTTATTCTGATGATATGAATTTTGAACCAATATATGATAAAAAGGTAGAGCGAAAATGGAAAATGGAAAAGTTATTAAAAACAATGAATAAAGATTTAATAGAATCATTAATTATAGATAGGTATTTTGATATTTATACTAGAAATGGGTTTGAATATGTATTAGAAGATGTTACGGATGATTGTAAACTATTTCTAATTGACTTTGATGATATCAGAGGATTAAATAAAAAATTAGGTTACAGTAAAGTAAATAATATATTAAAGAAAACATTTTCTGAACTTAAAAAACAATACATAATTGGTAGAGCTTTTTCGGGTGATGAAATATTTTTCTTAACCTATGATTTAAATGATAATATTGATAGAATTAAAGAAGTGTGTTTAAAAAACAATCTAACTTTTACCTATATTGAAAAACACCATAAATTTAAAGAAAGAAGAATTTTTGGTAAAGATGCAGGTGGGATGATATACAAAGATATACCAGATACATTAGAAGAAATGATAAAAGAATTACATTAAATATTTAATGTTGGTGCTTCTTCTAGTTCCTTTTTTGATAATCCCCTACCACCACCAATATAATCAATAAATGCATTAATATGTCTTGATGTAGTATCTGAATACCAACCATTAATCTTTAACTTTTTAGTTTTTAAATTATATTCTGCTACATTTGTACTATATGATCTTAATGTAATTATATCACCACCATCATATAAGATATGTGCTTTTTTATAAAATTGTTTTTCAAAATTTTTTATATTATCTTTATCAAGTAAATAATCTTTTATTTTATTTATTCTTGGTAAAAATCTTTTACTTAAACCGTATCTATTAACAGCACTTATTCTTTCTGGTAAAGTCAAATAATTCAAATATTCTTTCAACTCTTCAGTAGATGGTAAATATTCATCACCTAGTTCAAGTTCTTTAATATAATCTAATCTATATGGAAGTGATTCTTTAGATAATTTGTCTTTTAATATTTCTTCGGATGGTAAATAGCTTTTATCTAAATCTAAAAGATACCTCATATATCGTGCAATATAACTTATATCTTCTTTTTCAAAAGTTTTTATTATATCGTTTTTAGATGGTAAAAGACTTTTATCTAAATTAAGATACATAATTTTATAAAGTTTAGTTGATATATCAAATTCAGAAAGATATTCAGCTACTTCATCGTTTGTCGGTTTTAAATCTTTACCAAGTCTTTTATATTTAACAAGTTCTATCCAATCTGATATATTTAATTTATCTTTTATTTCATCATGTGTTGGAAAATACTTTTTACCTAATTTTAATCTTCTAACAACATCAATCCAATCTTCTATACTTAATTCAGATAAATATTTTTTTATTTCATCATCAGTTGGTAAATAACTATTATCTAAACCTAAACTATTAACTTTATCTATCCAACTTTCTATATCTAAATCGTGTAAATAATCATTTATTTCTGATTCACTTGGTAAATAACTATCATCCCAATTCATACGATTAACTTTATTTATCCAACTTTCTATATCTAGATCACTTAATGCTTTTCTAATTTGATCATCATTTTTTGGTGTCATTTCATCCATCAATGATTCTTTAATAAATTGATTATACCTTTTTATCATAATTTTATCATCTTTTTTAGCTTTTTATTATATATAAATTATAGAAAATTAAAATGACATTAAATTAAATGAAAAATAAATTATATGAAATTTTTCCAGGTTCAAGAAATGGGGAAATGATTTGGTGGATAAAATATGAAGATGGTACAGAAGAAACAGTACCATTTGAAAACAATGATACTAAGAAAAAAATAGAATCATGTGTACAAAAACATAGACTAAAGAAAAGAAAAGAAAAAATTGATAAAATATTAAATGGAAAATAAATTAGAAGATATAGGATTTTATACTTTAACAGATGAAAGGGTAAAGAACACATCAGCAACATCACAAATGAAAAGATGTGAAATGATTATTACTGAATACTGTAATTTTAGTTGTCCTTATTGTAGAGGGTTAAAAGATGAAATTTATGGTGATAGAAAATTAAAGCAACTTTCATTAGAAGAAATTAAACAGAATATTGATTATTGGTGTGAAGGAGAACCTTTAGAAAATATTAGATTTTCTGGTGGTGAACCAACTTTACATAAAGATATAGTAGAAATTGTAAGATACTCAAAAGAAAAAGGGATTAAAAGAATTGCTATTTCGAGTAATGGTTCTAATA
>Ga0210003_1001408_pt1 | contig 21264 bp, 18 predicted proteins | sample LantaG_FD_182804 | JGI IMG/M metagenome (GOLD analysis project Ga0210003, IMG submission 182804) | Deep subsurface microbial communities from Baltic Sea to uncover new lineages of life (NeLLi) - Landsort_02402 metaG (SPAdes) (version 2) | ecosystem: Environmental > Aquatic > Marine > Oceanic >... | reverse complement strand
TTTTTGACCTATATTTAGATCAGCTGCAGCTATAGGATTAAAACTTTCCTGAACTCTAGCGTCTAGAGTTGTGCCAGCATTTTTAGCTTGTCTCGTTGCTTGATTAAAAGCACGAGTACCTGCTGTCTTACTATACAAAGGTGCAAATGACATAGCCTGTTGTGCTACACTTCCTATTCCTTGAATAGCCTGTTGCTTTGCAACGTTTGCAGCGTCTTGAGCTTCAGCTGCTGCCCTTTGCGCACCCGCTATTTGATTCAGATCCATACCAACATTTATATCTCTAAGCCTTGAGTCTTCTTCAGCCTGCGCTGCCTCAAGATTAAATAAATCTGCACTTTGTGCATCTCTAATCTGACCCTGACCTTCTTGTTGAGCTGCTAATAATCTTCCTGCTGAAGCACCACCACCTCTTTCACTTTCTACAGCCGCCTCCATAATATTTGCTCCTTGCGCTAACATAGCTTCTCTTTCTCTCTGGTAAGGTTCTTTAGCAATACTTAATTCATCAGCATAATTAACGCTAAGTTTTTTTCTAGCTTCCTCCATTTTTCTTTCAGCTGCTGCTTCCGCTTCTCTTTTTCTAGTCTCTGCCTTCTTTTTTTCAGCAAAAGAAATTGCTGTTGTTGCCACTGTTGCTGCAATGGAAGTTGCAGCTGCTATTATACCTATTGTTGATATTGCTCCTGACATATTTCTTTGTTTTTTTCTATTTTTATTAATTCTAACGGAAGCTCTTTATAGTTATCCGTATATATTTCCAGCTCCGCCTCCTCAAATGTCTTTGCATCTGTTCTATACACACACACCCAAACGCAATCTTCGTGCATTACAGCAACTCTTTGAGTCCCTGCTTCAGTTTCTATTGCCATTGGAGCTTTAATTCTTTTAACCTCTCCCTTGTCGTTTAACACAGACATCTCACCGCTTAAAAAAAATGAAGGGTGGTTTTGTTTGTGTATAAAACTTATTACCAATTGACCCTTTGGCATAAATATCTCCCTGGTATATAAGCCATTCTCTAGCTTTTGTTTTAAAGGAAGAGTACTTTGCATCTCTTCAGATTGTGGTGTCCCTGCGGTATGGTTTAAAGCACCTTCGATAGATTTAATCTGAGATTGAAATTCAGATATCTTTTCCCATATCATCCCTCTATTCATACTAATACTTTCCAGTACTTCTACAGGGTCTTTAATTAAAGTAATACCTTCCATAATGCAAAGATAGATAATTTTAAGGAAATGATTTCATAACCTCAGACTCAACTGCAAATAATTCTATTTTATTTGTATTATCATTTGTTAAATCAAAAACCCCATAATGACCTAACACTCCGTGAGATTCAGCTATTGAATTTTTTATATATAAAAAGTAGTTAACTTGTAATGTTATATTAGTAGTTCCGACAATATTAGTGTCAACTTTAAACTGATTAATACCTGATCTTAAATTTACATTTACCTCTGTTATCTGACCTGCAAGCAATGGATTACCAGAATTTGTAAAGTAAAGCATATCTCCAACACTAACAATATTCCCAAGATCAATTGATAAAGAAAAGTCAATAGTTACAATATCATTAACAACAGCACTCACCGCTTGACTATTACCAATACCATTTAAAGACCTCAACGCATACTGAGCTATTCCTGCGGGCGTTGTTCCTGAGTTTCTTATAAATGAAAACCAGGCTCCTTCTTTTTTTACAAACCATTCCTTCTCAATATAACCTGAGTCTTGAATATCTGTAGATATTGTTACATCCCATACATTATCACCCTCTAGATTTATAGTTTTAAATAACTTATTCTCAAGAGGAGATTGATTAAATATAGATTTTAGGGTGCTTGAGTATTGTACACCATAATAATTATTACGGACCTCGTTGACATTATGACGGTAAAGGTTACCCTCGTTGAACGTATAGAAGTAATTATTCATACCAATCATCCAATCAGGAACATAGGAATAAAACGATGGCCATCCAGCTACCGATTCATCGTATGATAATGTGTTATTTTGATTTGTTGGTTCTGCCATTATTTATTTATTTATAATATTGCACACGCAAGAGCTGTACATTGCTTTATGTCTGATATATAATTAGGGATAGTTGCGTCTATCTTTAATATTCTATAAGTTCCAGTAGCAGTATCCGTGCTTGTTGCTGCGTATGCATAAAAATATCCAGCAGTAAAATTAGGATCACCATCATCAGGAGTAATAACATCTCCAAGCGTAGTACCAGCATAGTTATGAGGAGAAAGTATTTGATTTGAAATAGTGTAGTTTGCAACTCCATCACAAAAAAGATCACAATTAGCTAGTGGTCCTGATATATATATTGATTCACATTGTTGACAAGCCTGTGTCGCACCTGTTGTTGCGGGGGTTTGGTATCTATAATTTGCCATAAGTTTATTTATTTATTCATTAAGTACACCCTCCGGAAATATCGTTACTATACCAACCTGTAGCTGATATTGTAGTTAAAGCTTCGTCATCATAAAAATGAGGAGCGTTATCAAAGGTATAATCGTTTGATATGTATATTGTTTTTTCTGTCCTATTTCTACAACATAGCTCTGCTGCTGAGACACTAGAATAACATACAGTGTATGCTATTGGACAACTTAACGATCCAGTGCAAGTTTGTTGAGACTGTAAAACACAATTAACTAACTGCCTAACAATACCTCCGTTAGAATAGTATCCATCTGCTGAGCATACAGTTAATTCCTCGTCATCGTAAACCGATATTGAGTTTGATAAGTTTGTTCCGTCTAAATAATATATTGCCATAATTTAATTTATTTTATTAAGGACAAGACCCTCCTGTACTAATTGGCCCAGCGTAAGTTGCTGATCCTGTTATTGCACATACTGTTTCAGAGTCTGTTCCTCCTGATCCTTGACCGTCTAACCATACACATACCTGACCTCCACCTGTACAAGGGGTATAACAAAATTGTTCAGGACTACTACCAAAAGATGTAACTGTGTAAGTAGTACAAGTATCAGCTGAATCAAATTCACAGTTTACAGTATCTCCACATACCTGAGTTAAATTAGAAAATAATGTAGCGTTTGGAACTGTTCCGTAATCTATTATCTGACCGCAATGAACAAATGTCTCAGCAGCTGGTGCAACACCTTCAACATACTGAACAACCGAATCAATACCTATACCATTTTGGTAAGTATCTTCAATAGTAAATGTTTCATCTGTTATACAATCTCTTACTATAAATATATTTGAAGCCAAAACACAATTACAACAAGCATCTTGTGCGTCAACATTGTAACATAAATCTATTGGTGTACTATCTCTATAATCCCAAATTAAGTACAAATAATCTCCTGATGCAGGCATTGGGAATGTTGAATACCATTCAGTATTTCCGTTTGCAGGAGGGTAAATTGGACTTGGCACTGTACTAGCAGTTACTAATGCTTGTATCTCTGATGTTATATTATTATATAAAGTGTCTGTTCTTAAGTATCTAAAGTTATCTGAGTTAATATTAAAGTTATACGTATCTGCATTAATCTTATTCGACATTATTTTTATGTCCGAATTATTAGATGGTATAAGACCTCCACCTTGTGGCCCAGTAATTGTATGGTATAGTGATACTACAGGAGAAGGACCCCCTAAGAATAAGACTGTCGATGAGTGTAATGGTGATTGAAATGTATCCTCTGTCCATCTATATTGATTATGAATCTGCTCGCCTTGATCCGAATCTGCCGATATACTTACTAAAACTATAGTAATAATATCTCCTACAGGACATTTTACATTAATAGTTACAGAAGCACTAGCAGTTGCCTCTACATAAACTGTTGCGGTATCTACTAGTATATTATTTTTATCAAATGATAATGTACCGCTAGTAGATACAGGACCTGTAGTAAAAACAGACCCATTATATACAACAGATACAGTGATCGTACCCGTAATACCAGAGGGTACGGTATAATCAATATCAACAGTTCCAACTAAATTACCTAGATCATAACAATAGTTATAAGTATTTAAATTAGTAGCTAATATAGACTCTACAATTCCACAATTTTTACATACAACTGGAACAGGTATTTTGATGGTATTAGACGACAATACAAACTCATTCATATATGGATCAAATCCTCCTAGTTTTTGAGTATCGAAATAATTATTAAATAAATCTCTAAACCAAGGTCTCATACCAGACTGTGATATTGGTATTAGCTGTTCGTTTCTGCCGCTTGATCCTTTTAAATTTAATACCGTACCTCTTTTAGCATCGGTAAAAAACTTATTAGGTCCCCATTCAGCAAAACTTTCTGGGTTATTAGATATACCAAAATCCTCTACTCTTGCTATCTGTATTCCTAGTACTTCAGGAACTGATAATAAAGCGCTACCACCACCAGCGTCTGATAATAAGTTTTTACCACCTAACACATAAGATATTTTGTCTTCCTGTAAAGTAAGTATATCTGTCTCTCTTGCAAATAGTTTTCTAACAGGACCAAATGATGACTCTAATAATTTATAATTTAATAGCCCAACATTAAACTCATTAAGTTTATTTATATTTGACTCGGTATTAAATATACCACTATATGTTATATCAGAGAATCTTTTTTCTGCACCATATAATTTAGAATTTGTTGTGGTGGCTCTATTGCCAAGTACAATTTCTTTTCCGTTTATAGCATCTTGAATTTTATAACTCTCAGCTCCATTACCAAATGCAAAACAATCAAAGAATGACGTTTGTATAATAGCAGGGATATTTGCGCTTATATCTTGGTTCTGAACATTACCCAAATGTTGACCTATTTCATCAATAGGATAAGAATCAGAAGATTCATACCATAAATCTGGCTCTGCATCTGCAGGTTTTGATTCAAAAATAATTGTACCATTTGCTCTAGTAACTGAAATTTCTACTTTTAATGTTACAGCTTTTAAATTATTTCCCCCATAACCTTCACTACCTTTAACATAAAAATATCTTCGTTCGGGAGCAGTCACATTATCTCCTTCAGTTTGAAATTCTGAATATATTTTTCCATCATTACAAACAAAAGGAGTGTCATTATATCCGGGCCCTGTACAATCCGTAGACGATGCCTGAGATTCTAGTGCTCCAGCAATATTCTCTCCAATAAACCAATCTTCAAAAGTTTGGTACTCAGTAGGTGATGTAAAAGTTGTGTCTACATTCCAGTTCCGAAGATCGACTTGACGTATACCTCTTCTATCATTGTCTATATGTATTGAAATTTGAGATCCTTCAGGGATAGTATAAGTTTCATAGGGAGCATTAGTTGGGGAAAGAGGATCCGCACTAACATAAGCAAGATTAGGTGTATCTACAGGATACCAAACCTGTGGACACCCTCCAGTTGTTGCTCTTTTAGATATTTCACCGTAAGAAACAAAAGGAAGATCACCTGTAACTGTACTAAAATTATTAGCCTGCAACCTCATATACGTGCCAATAGGAGTATGTAGCTTATCTCCAGCCACATTAGTGGGTAGGGGTATAAGAAAATCTATACCCTGAGCTTTTTTCTCCAATACCGTAGTCCAAGCACAGGTTTGTAGCGCCCCTTGAGTATCTGCTTTTACAATCATCTGATCGCCTTCTTCTACTTTGCTAGAATTTTGGCCATCAAGTAAAAAGTAATCATAACCAGATGTAGGATCTCTAAAAAAGAAATGACTATATATAGTATTATATGTTTTCTTATCAGGCTTTATTACAAATTTATAACGCTTAGCCCAATAAGGACCCACCTGAGTTGTTGGTATATTTACCCTTATACTATTAGCTTTATCAGAATTTTCGCAAGGTATATGAACGGTGTTATTAGGACTAACCAATGCAGTTGACATACGATTATATTCATCCATATAGACTATACCAATTTCATATCCTCTATTACTATGTAAGCTTTTAGGATTACCTTTTTCTTGAAAAGCAACACTAGCTGTTTCTATTTCATAGTAGTCATAAATAGATATAGTTGGAACAGCAACATCATCAACATATTTCATAGATGGCAACTGGAGTCCTATTATATTAGTTGAAGGGTTTGATGTAATTTTAATACGATCATCAGTGCTATCTATACCACTTACCAATTTAAAAACTACATCGTTATTAACTGCAAGCTCATTAGGAACCAAACAATTAAATTCATCTGTAAGACTAGTTCCATCACACCAAGTATTTAAAGTAGCGTATGGTAATATCCCTTGAATTTTATTTATAAAATCAGTTGATGTTGCAAGCTGGTTAACATCTGTAAAGTCATTTTGTAATCTATATATAAAAGAAATATTTACTGCCTGAGCGTCTTCTGTAGGAAATGGAGTATCTCCAGAATAAGTGCCGCTATGCTTAAATCTAATTTGAAGATTAATAGTTGATTCTGCCTTTAATTCAAGTTGGAGCCCGCTAGAGGGATATGAAAGGTCAAAATTAATTACTGAATTTTCGATACTTTGCGTTCCATCCCATTGATAAGTACCTGTAGAAGTGGTATGATTAAGATTAGTAAAACCTATTTGCTCGGATTCTAAATTAGCAGTATACTCAAATAGTGTAGGATTATCAAAACTATCTTTTAAATCATAGCCCTCAAGATAATTACCATACATAAGCCTGTTACCCATAAGGGTCTGAGCCTGAGCAAGTAAAGGAACACTATCATATAATCTTAGTATCTCTGATGCTGAAAGTATTGTAAATATTTTACTATTATCAAATCTAAAAGTATATTCCAGGTCATCTGCTATACCGTCTTCTTCTTTATTTATTTTCTCTATAATTTTAATTATAGAAGAGTTCATATCTTTAAATAATAGGTCAATAGATTTAACTAAAGGACCTCCTGAATTATATGTAATATCACAAGCGTTTGTAGAATTTAACATCCCATCATTTAACGCAGTTGAAAAATTATAATCAAATGTTTTTGGTATAAAAGAAGGATTACTAAACTGAGATGTGGCGGAGTATTCTCCATCTTCATATCTATATCTATATGCAAAAGAAATAAATCTGTCTTCTAAAAAATTATCCTGGGTAGAAGTATCGATAGGTTTAATTGTAGGAGATGTTATTGGTGGTTTCTTAATGACAAGAATTGACTCTAAAGAAAACCCATCTATACCTGCTACAGGATTTGGATAATTTCTATTTACATTTATTTGTTTAGGTGCGGTATGGTTATCTGTAAAATAGAATAGCTCCTCTATCTTATTTATTGCGGTTACAAGAAACTTAGAATCAAAATTTAATGTGGTATTAACACCACCACCATCATCCATAGAAATAATATGATAAATTGTACTATCAGAATCAACATTATAAGATACCACTAAATCAAGCTTTCCAGTATTAATAGAACCAGCAAAATTACTATCGTGAACAAACCAATATATAGTTTCATTAGATCCGTCCTCATAAGCGCCAATACAACGTGCTGAAGTACTTAAAACCGTTCCGTTAAATGATAGACTTGTCAAAAGGTTATTCCCTTTTGAGTTTTCTATAACACCCACTTCTGCGTTTTCTGTAGATCCCATACGTATATTTAACGCATCTATATATTGACCATTTGGAATCAGACGCTCATCGACCATCTTATTCATTACTCCCGCAGTAAAATTCCTTGTTAAGTTTGCCATATTACTTTAACCACTTATCTTTTCCTCGCATATTCATTAATAATCTGCCAGGATGTATATTACTAATTCTTATTTTTGCGTTTGCTAATAAAGAACGTTTTCTTTTTCTAGCTCTTGTAATTACATATTCTTGCACCCCAAGCTTTGAGCTTAAAATTGAATACTCAATATATGCATACAAAAATTCCTCAAACATTTTATTGACAGTAATCTTACTATTATCACCGCCTTCCATACCATCGGAAATATACTCTAGTACAACTAATTTATGTTGCATTCCTGAGCTAAAATTAATGACACCTTTTTTATTATTTATTTTAAAAGTAGGATTAGAATTCGCAGTCTCAGTATTTAAGCCAAAACGACTACCAATCTGTCTCTCAAAATACCAATCTCCACCATCACAATAACCCATCTGACCGTTATAAGAAGATCCTTGGTTTAGATAAATTGAAGGTTGTATAGTAAATATTCTTGCGTAATCTAATTCTGAAAATTGTGGAGACAATGCATTGCCATCAATATCAAATAATATCTTACCGGTATTATCTTGAAGATATGCTGCTGACCAGTTTGTTTGTATGTTTTCACTAAGTGGGTGTAACACACCATTTATTTGCTGTGAGATTCTAACCCAGTTTACGTAGTCCGAAGGAAGTATGTATCTAAGCTGATCGTCTACACTTAATTCTAAAACTTTTATTTCTTTAAACGCATCATAGTTTAATTCTTGAATTGCTCTTTTTGCGTGGAATAAAATCTTAAATCTTTCTTCGTTATTTACAAGGCTATGGTTTCCCTGGTACATTAACATAAAATTGTTAACTATCTCAAACAAAGAAATATATTGGTATGATCCCCAATTCTCATCTATAGGATCTAATCCTTCATTTTCATAATACTGATACTGCGATATATATGCCATAATTATTGTTGTTGTTGTTGACTTTCTAGACCTTCAAGCCCTCCTGCAAATTGCACCACCGATGCTTCTCTAATAGACATCCCTGAATATTGTAGTATTTTCTTAACCAGGTTCCCTTCGTCATCTAAAGGCAACTCAAAATCTTGATAGTCAGATTGTGATTGATCAAAAGAAGGTTCTCCGCTAGCTCCTAATGTTGTGTATGTCCACTTAGGAACATTTGGGTATCTTATATATTGAGACAATACTCTTCCTGTCTCAGTAATAGAATTAGGATATGCGTTAAGTAGCAGTGCTTCTTCTGTATAAGCAGGATAAAATAATGATGGAGCTGTAAGTAAAGAGTTATTTAACATAGTTATTTTGCTATGTGTAACCTTTTCAGCCTCTTGAATATCATTCTTATATACTTGGTATACTATTCCTGTAGCATCCCAAACAAGAGTAGTATAAGTACTATTTGTAGTAGTAAATTCTGTCTCACTAAGATTCGAGCTAATCGTAACATATTGAGTTACACCTTGTCTTATTAACGCTACAGTATCTCCAATTTTTACTCCATCTGTTATAAATGTTGCTGAAGCATCAATACATTGGTTATTTCCTCCTGACGTTCCATCTGTGACCCCTGAAGATAATGGTGTTGTATACACCAAAATTTTATTTATTATATAATAATCATCACCAGTAGTTGTTTGTGATGGTAAAAAATATTGATTATCTGTAGGAGAATTTACAGTATTAAGACTTAATGGGTTTGATACTGAAAACATATCAATTACTTCTTCTATTCCTTTAGTAACATCTGCGTATCCAGTTCCGGATTGTCTAGTGTTTTCTTTATTTATTTGGTTGTTGTATTGATAAAAATAATTTTCAAAGATATCCATCTGTGCCTGCTTAGCAAACAGGTTGAAGTCTGACGGAGATATATATCCGTAATTATTTTTATTAAGTACAGACAGTACTGTATTCCTAACTGAGTTAATCATCTTTAAACATTTTCACAAAGATAATGAAAAAAAAAAGACCCCTTCTTTTTGAGAAGAGATCCTTAAAACAAAATAAAATGATATACAAATGTAATACTTTATTTTTAATTTAAAGTAATTTTTCTAGCATTTTTAAAACATCAATTCCATCATCTGATTGAAGGAAGCTTGATACGATAAACATTGGCTCTTCACCGTAAGGTACGTTTAGCATTTTTGTTTTATTAGAAGAGGTATTATACCATACTTCTTTATTGCTCTTTCTAAAGGCTAATAAGCCCTTATCAAAAAATTGTGACACACTAGCTTGTAATTTTAGAGTAGGGTCGTTAATAACCTCTAAAAACGTACTAGGATCGGTCTTAGCATATACCAATATATCTCTCTTTAATTCTGCTGTTGTAATCTTAGATGTGTCTTTATTAAATAGTACTCTACCAATAGATTCAATTTGATCTAGAGATAAGTTACGTGCTTCAATAAGAGCATCCACTTCTGTAGTAAGCCTTTCAACTTCTACCTGCGCATCAACCTCTTTATTAACCTCTATAAAACGCTTACCGTTTAATGGGTGGTAGTAAAGGAACTGTTGTAACTGCGGGTTTTCTTTTGGAACGTGTAAAAAACCATCCTCAAAAATAATTGGTTCTACTATTATATTTCCGTCTTGCTCATCTTCAAATACAGATTTTTGATTACGGGCATAACGAAGTGTTCTGTTAGTGTTATTCTCTTCGTCAAACCATAGTAAAGGAAAATTTGAAGTATGCCTTGTAGGTATCATATAAGATAAAGGCGTTTCTTGACGAGTCAGTTTATAGACCTTATTGGTCTGTGCAATTTTTGTTTTCATTTGATATAATTAAAGTTAAAATTAAATTTGTTAATAATAGGTGGTCGCAAATTACGACCACCCTTATTAAATATTACTTCTTAGTTTTGAAACAAGAAGAAGTTGTTAGCACCTAAAGTACACACTGCTCTTTCAGACAAGAAGTTTACCTCCATTGCATCAAGATCAGAATTCTCAGCTCCACCAGCAGAACCAGTGATCCAAGTTTTGTAACGTCTATCTTCAGTTTCTGAAGCTCTGTAACGTACGTGTAAGAATGGTCTCTTAGCGTTCTTTCCTAAGATTTGATCATAAACAGTAGTAGATCCTGCTGGAACTAATAATCCATTTACTTTCCCTGATCCAGCCACAGATGGTAAACCACCACGCATTGTTGGATCATTTAAGTATTTCCAATCTGATTTGTAGAAATCGTAACCTCTACGGAATCCTGAGAATCCAAGGTTAAGAGCCATATCACGGTCATTTTCAAATAAACCAAAAGAAGCTGCATTTGCTGAAGCTGCTCCGGCGTAACCGTTAATTGTAGCTAACATATCATCAATAGCAAAACCGAAGTCTCTATCAACGAATATTACGTTTTCTTCAATAGAACCTTGCTTGTCTAAACGACCAACAATAGTATCCCATTCAGGAAGAGTCGTTGGGAATCCACCGCCCCAAACGTTTCCACGATTGTTTACTGTGTAGAATACACCTTCAGAACCTTTATTTCCTACGTCACCACCTGCTGCGATTGCTCCAGATGCTGCTTCTGCAGGTACTGCTTCAATCATTGCAGTTTCTAAGTAATCATCAAAACGTAATCTTGTTTCGTGCTCAGATTTCATATACCATAAATAACCATTCGCTCCATTTTCAGTAGTAACTTCTACCCATCCAATTTGAGCCATATCAGAACCTGATACCGCATACTTATCTTTGATAATGATTGGAGAATTCTCGAAGAAGATATCATCAGCTTCCAAAGAACCCTGCATTCCGTTAGTTCCTTTTTTAAATTCAGAACCGTAAATAAATACAGTAAATGTTGCAGCAGCTCCAGCTACCGCTAAACCTGCTCCTTCATAAAACGCAACTGTAAAAGTATCTGCCGCTACATTAACTGCAGTTACGATAGCTTTGTTGTTTGCTCCACCAGCGTTATCAGTTAACATTACTGTTTGACCAACACGAATAGCTATTGCATTGTCAGCTGTGTATGGAGGAACTCCTACGTCAGCTACTGTAAATGTTGCAACGTCTGCTCCTAAAATAGCAGCTGTAGAACAATTAATGTACTTTGTGTGTAATCTTCCTTGCTCAGCCCATTTGATAAGGTCAGAGTTAGAAGGCATTTCAGCTCCTACCATTCTTAAGAATGAAGATACTGTTCTGTTTCCATAACGCTCGAATTCCTTTTCGTAAGTATCTGGAAGATACTGATTTAAGAAATCAAAGTTGTTAATATAATTTGTTGATGTAGGGACTTGTTGCGCACTTGGTTGTAGTGCGTACCCTGGTACTGCTTGTACTGCCATAATTTAATATCTCTCTTAAAGATTTTTTTTTAATTGTTTTTGTTTCTACTTCTAATTTTGAGTCCACGACCACTGTCGTTTCCTACTGCTCTAATTTGCGTTCCTCCTGATGGAGCTGATGCTTGAGGTGTTTGACGAGTAGTCATATTTACATTTTTTGCCTTTCTCATCGAATCATCAAGCGCCTCTGCTTTGCCTTGCTCATAAAAGAACTCAGCATATTTATCAGGATTCATTGCAATAGACAAGGCTTTATGGTAACCATTTGGATTTTTTAAAAGTCCATCTTCTGTCAAAAACTCCTTAGTGAAGTTATAAGGATCAGAATGTGTTTTTTTTAATTCCGTATAGTCTCCTGGAGAATATATAAGTTTTTTGTCACCTATACCAAACTCAAAACCTTTGAATTCAGAACTGAAAGTTTCATCTAACTTAGTATTAAACCACTCGCTTCTACGAGTTGATTCCTCTTCATTACTACTTGCCTGCTTAATAGATTGCCTATACGCTTCTAAACTTTTTTGATCTTCTTCAGAAACAGATGAACCCATTGACTCAAGAGGTACACTGTATTTTTCTTTTTCAGATTCAAAATAATCTTTAGCCTTAGCAATCATTTTTTTCTTTGCTATCTTTGTTTTTCTAATAACCGTATCCTCATCAAGCTCTTCGTCGTATGAATAATCTTCCATCATAACTTCGATATCTTCTTCATCAAGACCTTTCTCGGTTGCTATCAAATAACTTTTTAGCAATTTATCAGGATTCATTTCATCAAGGTTTTTGTTTAAATTAACAAAGTCTTCAATTCCACGACCTGTATCTTTTTTATATTTAAAGTAAGCTGCCACATCTGAAGGAAGAGGCTCTGACTCTTCTCTTGCTTGTGTAAATTCATCAAGCGAATTTATTTGCTTACCATACTTTTCTTCAATAAATGAAAGAACTTCCTGTTCACTTAGTTTATTTTCTTCTATAGGAGCTGGTTCTTCTACCTCTACCTTTACTTCTTCAATTTGAGCTACCTCTGAGGCTCCTGTTTCATCTACATTTCCTACTGATATCTCGTGTTTAGTAAGCAACTCTTGTTCTACTTCTTGAACAGATTTACCGTCTGACTCCCCTAGATCTTTTACTTTAAATTCCATATTTTATTAGATTTGTACAATAAATTTATATTTATCGTGGATTAAATTCTGCTAGATCAAACCCATCCAAACTATCTTCATTCGACTCGAAGCTAATAGGTGGTAGGTTATTTTTCCGTTGGTTTATTAATTTTGATTGTTCAGAGTTTTGTTGGCTTATTCTATCAGCTTTAGCTCCTTCTCTTTTATTTTCTCTTCCTTCCAATTCCTGAGCATCAATACCTCGTATTTGCATATTTAACTGAAATTCCTGCTGCATTAATTGAGATTTCAATTGCGCTTCATTCTTCATTTTCTCAATGTCAAAAGCTACCTCACTCTGCTTAAGCTGCATCTTTCCTTGTAACTCCATCTGAAATTTTTGAACCGCCATTTCTGATGCCATCTGTTGCTGTTTAAGCTGCATCTGATTTTGCATAGCTATCTTTTCTGCCTCCTGATTCTGCTCTCTTTCCATTTTTTGAGCACGCTTCAATTTTAATAATTGATTTGCTAACTTTAAATTTCTAAGCTCTCTGATATCAATTGCATCTTCCAGGTCAATGCCTCCTTTAGATAAAGCCATCTGTACATTTTGTTCAAGCTGTGCTTTTTGTTCTTCGTCAGGTGATAGTTCAATAAATATACCAAAATCATAGATATATAACTCGCTAATATCCCCTAATATAGAAACATTGTATTTACCAATTTGATTTATAAACTCATCTTTAAAATCTGAATACTCTAGAATATCAGCTACCCTATATGTTAATGCTTCTGCTAAAGTTTTGTAAAGATAAAGACTACCATCAAGTATATGTCTTGTGGCTGTATTAGAATTTAATGCCGCTAATTTCTGAACACCAACTAATGAATTAGGATCAGGCATACTTCCATCTCTTGCTTCATTTAATCCTGTTACCTGTCTAATCTGACTTAGATAATGGTTATAGTTACCTATAAGCATCTGAGTCTTAGAGGCTCCTGAGCTACTAGTTAATTGCGTGATTGGAACTTTCCCTTGGTTATACTCACCATCTTGCGTATAGCTTCTACCAATTACACTACCTGTTTGGAAATATAATCTTAAAGCATCCTCTGGATTGTAAGCGGCTCCTGTCCCTAGGTCTACCTCATTTAATCCATCTGCATCAATAAATACACCATCAGGTACAACTCTAGCTATTACTTGCTGAAGCTTAAGATGTGTCATCTGAATTAAATCTGCAAACGGTATCATTCTACGAGTTAAAGATTCAATAACACCCTTATACATTCTTGGTGCGCAGGCCACATAATTTGGTAATGCGTGTTGTGTTGCTGACTGTGGGCGTACCATATTTTCTGATAACTTCCATTGAAGTAAAATATTAGTTCCCATAACCATAACTCCTTCATACCATACATCAATAGTTTTAGAAACTTTCTCAAAATTACCTTCTTCTTGCATATCAACCGGAGGATTAAAATCATCCGACTTTTCAATCATACTTTTATTACCGTTATCTTTAATTTTTCTTTTATATACAACGTCCTTAGTTGTTTTATAATTGAAGTACATTATAGTTGCGGAATCTCTTTGAAATATATCATTCTGCTGAGATTGGGCTACATCATAGTAGTCATACCAATCTTGTCCATATTTAGATATATCTTGTAAATCCTCATTTGTTAATGTAGGATCTATTTTTTTTAACTCTATAATAGGCAAGCATTTAATCTCTCCCCAATAAAAACAATCTTTAAAATATGGATCTTCAGTATAGCTATACACTACATTTGCCGGATCAACATAGGAAACTTTAACTCCACTTCCCATTAAAAACTCGTGTTTAGCAATACCAATTCCCAGTACTGTCATATCATAGTCAAGCCTTTTTCTAGTGTCGTCGTAATGATTAGCTTCAAATAAAGTATTTATAGCTTCTTCCTCTGCAATCTCAATTGCAGGTTTGTAATTAAGCTGCATATATAATGACAACTCTTCATCTGAAGATGGTATTTGTTCAGGTGGCATAACAAAAGGATTTACTCCTGTTTTATTCGCAACCATTTCAAGGAAAGGCTTTGCAATCATCTGACCTTCAACCATATTCTGGTACTTACTTCTTTTAGACTGAGACATAGCATCTTGTGCGTAAGCCTTAACCTTAAACAATCTATCTGACATACCGTTTACAACGATATCAATAAATTTTGGTAATATAGGTATTGGTGTCCAATCTAAATTTAGATAAGATAAATCTCCATCTACCGCTAGTTCGTTTTTATATTTTGCTATTGACTGTTCGCCACGAGCATATAATCTTAACTTGTGAAAGTCTCTCCATTGTCCGTAGTATCTTCCACCGTTCCCGTCTTTTTTAAACCACTCATACTGAATAGCTTGGCCTATTTGTAGACCAAATTCTTCTGAGGCTTTAATAGAATCCGACACAAATTGGCTTGGAAATCCTGCGGATGTTATATTTATTTTAACATCTTTCATTTAATCATTTCGCTAATTATTCCTTTATTATTGTATGTTGCAAAGTTAATCTTTATTTTTGATTGTTTTTCAATAGGTAAATATAGGTTTTTTTGATTTGCCATTATAGCTAGACCCGAACTAATAGAGGCATCGTGTTTAGTTCTATTACTAATATCAAACTTTGCCCAGTCCTCTAATGTTCTTATAAAAATGCAATCTCCCATATCTCCTGGATCACGGTAAGTTCCATCCATATCTATACCTACGTACTTCTCTATATAGGATTCTATTGCTGTAGCGTGGGCCTGCTTAACAGACTCACTTGAGTTTGGTATCCCTCCTAGTTCTTTCTCTGTTTTTGATAGTTTTGTATAATGTTTGTCTGGTCTGTTTATACAGAAACCTCTATATCCTCTATTTTTAAAGTGATATAGTAATCTAGGTTTGTTATTCTCAATTAATATAGGCATACCATAAAAAACACAAGCCATTAGAACATCTTCATAAAATATCTCTGCTGTTTGTGGACGAGCAATATACTCTAAGAAAAAAGTATTTACTGGGGCCTCATCCATATGATATGTAGTTAGTCCGTGAAGAGCACCATTAGAGCCTCCGCCACCAACTGTTCCTGATATATCATAACTATCACATCCAAAGGCTCCTATATGATCGTTAGCTGGGTATTTAACTCCCTTTCTAACTATAAAATTATTTTGCATATTAGACTTTGGATTCCAAGATATATAAAACCTTCCACTATTATTTGGACTGAATATAACTTTAGTATCTTTTATACCATCCTTCCAAGAAAATGATCCCCTGGTCATATGGTGTTCCTTTATTAAGGAATCATTATAATCAATCTGTTGATATATTTTAGTAAGGTTAAATAAAGATTGCTTAGACTCATCTCTAAATGCGTGTGACTCAGTCCTTGGGAACTGCCTGTAGAATTCATTCAATGCATCAGCGTCATTCTTTAATGAATCTACCTCTGCCTGCCAATAGTCAACAGCTCCTTGCTCGATCATCTCATTGTCAATACCGAGCACAGGTTTCTTAGGTGTTTTAAAAACCGGCATACCATATCTATCAATAAAACCTTCCATATTCCACTCCATTGGTATAAATAAAGAATACAATCCACTACGAGTCTGCCCATTCCTATTTCGTTTTGATACAGAGGAATCTTCAAATAATTTTTTAAAGTTATCACCTCCTTTACTTAATGCATTTGATGTTGAACCCATCATACATTTACCTATAATCTTACTACCTAGACGTAAACAGGTTTTTGTAACCCGCCAGTTGTTTAATATATTATTTGGTTTAATCCATTTACCTGAATTTAAAGAAACTGTAAAATCTTCTAATATTAATTTTCTATCGTTATCATTTTCACCATCAACCTGGATTCCAACATATTTACCAAAATCTAATGGCTCTACATTAACTTTATTTCTACGACCCCTAGTAGCTGGTGTATAATTACTAAATGATTTTTTACTTGTAAGTATAGGTATAATAGATAATTCTCCTGAAATACGTATAGTATATACATCAGTATTAAAATTTGATATTTTATAACTAACGTTACTACAACTTAAACCACAAGATAATGATAATACCCTTATTTGATTTATTAGATCTTCATCTGCCATTCCAATCTCAATAGAACCTTTTTTCTTGTTTGAATATCCATCAGTATCAATAAGCCCCGCTAGTAATTGAAGCCTTGAATCTATAGATGAATTCATATATTCTTCAGGTATATGTTTATTATTAAATACCCCTATCTTTTTAAGCTCATTATTTATTCCTTTTAATTTAACCTCAATAATACTTTCGCAATCAGGTCTCTGTATTAATTCAATAGGAACATTCCACATATCAGATAATCTTCCTATATAATGAATTATTTCAGGCTCTTCATACTTATTAACAAGTACAGTCATAGATCCCTTTCTACCATCACCTAACCATAAACCTAAATACATAGGTGGAATTCCGGTAAATTTATCTTCAAGTTCAATTCCCTTGCTACAAATTCTCGTAAGGTGTTGCTTTCGGTAATTAGAACTATTAATATATTCTTCTGGAGTTAATATAACCTCTCCTTTATTGTAATCATTTAATACAAGTCGATGGTTTTTAGTTACAATGTAATCTTTACCATATGGTTGTTTGATTAAAAATCTATCTGTAATTCCTGATGTTGTTTTTACAACGGTTTTAACAAGACCACCTTCTACCATAACCTTATCTCCAACATTAATTTTTTCTATTTCTAAAAAAGACATATCGCTCATAAGTATTTTGGTATCAGGAGCATAACATTCATCGTGACCTAACAATAATAACTTCTCCCCATCATAAGAATTATCATCTGTGTTCTTCCAGTCAATGGTTGTATCAAGACCTTCTATATCGTCATCCTGTACAGTAAACATATTTTTTTTTGTAATCTTAGACGCTGGAACTCTAAATGCTAGCTCAGTCTTTGGCTTATCCATACCATCCTGAATAGGCTTGAAGAAGAATGGTAGCCTGTTAGCAATAGGAACAACTTTATCTGTAAACATTTTCTTAGCATCACTACCTGTTTTAGACAATATACCAACCCTTGAATCTTTTGCAAGTGTACCTGTATTCACACATTCCGAGGAGCACATAAATGAAAATCCAGAACGTCTTATTTTTAGATAGTCCATTCCAAAACTTCTCTTGTCTGCCTTACAAGCTTCCCAATAAATCCAAAATATTCTGTTTGCTTCCCTAAAGTCAGGATACCCTATATCAATACTAGTCCATTGGATATACATATAGTGAGATCCTGTTATATATGATACATTTCCATTGTTTTTAAAAAACATACCATACTCCCTGTAATCAAACTCCTGCTCAATATAGTCAACCCATCTATCTTTAAAAGATGAGTCCATACCATTCCATTGATGTATATTTTTAATTTTACTTAAAGGCTTTGGTAGATCTTGCCTTTCCCAGTACTGCTCTTCTTTTTTATTATTTCTGGACCAGCAATTTTTATTTAATGCAGGTAAGGCTATAAGCAGCCCACTTATATTTATTATCTCCCCTATTGTCCCGTCTTTTGATATAACAATAATTTCATATTTTGAGTCGTAGCCATAAGACCAGGATTTATTCTTGTTCTTATTGGTTATTACATTTTTAGGTATATAATTCTTTACTACCCTATATAAACTATTTTGATCTTCTTTCTGCAAATCCTTGTTTTGTATCTGTTTTACTTTCTCCTCGTTCAGCAATATCAATTGCTTCCCTCTCTGATTCGATCCTATTCAATATCTCAAAGGCATCAAAGATTGCTAGTTTTTTTGTAGCCGCTGCATTCTTTAATCTGTCCGCGCTTAACGCGTCCTCAGAGTCGTACTTGATAATTTGTTCTTTAGCCACACTAATCAGTTGCTCCACTGCCCTGTGACCTGCTTCTATTATCTTTAGCTTTGTTTCTTTTGATGTCATCTTTTATTCTTTTAGACTTCCTTAGTTTATGGCTAAAGGCTCCAATCCCTTCGTCATCTTTTATTTCATCGTATAGAATATCTTTCCAATCCCTTCTCATATAACCATACTTATCTGGTGATCATAAATCCTATATAGCTTCTCATCATCCACCGTAAATTCATACTCACTCTCTGGAGCAAACGTTACCATATCACCTTTATTAACTCCTTTACTAGTTAAGTATTTACTTGGGTATTTCATTAGTCCTACTAACGGCTCTTCACTAAAAGGTTTAAATATATAAGAATCACTAACAGGAACTGGCTTAACAAAGCAATACCTATCGTAAGATTTCCACTCTGTTCCGTTGTGGTACAAGAAAAATTGCTCTTGATCTATAAAAAACAAGTCATCCTTAAAGTAACTCTTACCACTTTTCTGGCGACCTTTTACATCATTATAAAACTTAAAAACATTATGATGAACAAGCAAGGTATCTCCTATAGATATAGGGCCATCATATTTTAAGGGTGTCTCAATAACCTCCGCATATCTATTTGAGAATCTATGATCCTCTTCTGAAGTACTGATTATAAGATCAATACCACCTATGCTTTTAGAATTATTATATCTTTTTCCGCCTATAGGTTTTACTATAAAATTATATGGGGATTTCATTTAAAAGTTTATATTATACTCAATAGATATTGGCATTGTATTAGTGAACTCTTTCCATAATACTATTTCTTCCTTTTGATTTTGAATCCATATTACTATAGAATCTCTAGAGCTGTCAAATTTTATAAGATGAATCTTATAGCTACCATTAAGAATCTGCTGACCCGCAATATAATGCATAGCTCCTGACTTATAATCAGGACCTACTGATATCTTACGTATATCCATTTTTTATATTGAAATATTATATATTCTAAATTCAATTGTTACTGATAATCCTGGATTAGGAAGTGCTTCTCTGTCACCTGATATATTACCTGTATCGTTAGAAAATGTTTCTATCCCAAATGTAGTAGTAGATCTTGTTCTAGCTACTGTTGGCTGAGGTAGAGATCCTGTTCCAGATGTAGGTGTTAATATATTAGGATTCATTATAGAAAAGTGAGTCCTGGTAGTGGATGGAAATACAACTAGGTTAGAGGTTATAATATACTCACCAACAACGGCAGTAGTTGCTACAGTAAATGTAGCCCCTGTAGTATTATAGTGTATTTGTATCTCCGGTGATCCTGTACCATTATTCAAATTAAGCATCATAAAGACTCTGTTATAAGGAACATAGTTAGGAACATTTAAAACCCCTGAGGATAATGTTGATGTTCCAGTAGATCCTGATGTAGTCAATGAGCTAGTGCTATCAACCCAAGGTACATTAACAACCATCTGCTTATCAGAATTTTGTTGTATACCATACGTTCTATCAGTTACGCTTGTAGCTACTGCGAATGGTTTTATTTGTTCTGTATCTGTTGATAATTTTGAGCCTCCAATGGTGGTAACTGTAGCCGGAGCTACAGTACCTCCACTAAGTGCTAATATATCACTAATACGGTAGTTTTTAGTCACATCCAAATTATCAACCTCTGTTCCAATTAAATAATCTTCAACAGTTGGTGTTGAGTCTATTGGGTATGTACTAATTCTTGCCATTGTTTTATTCTTTTATCTCCTCAGTAGGCTCCGTAACCTCTCCTGTCTCAATGTTAATCACAGCATCCTTGCCATAAGTTTTTACCAATTCTTGTTCTGCCTCAGCGTAAGATACTCTAAGCTCGTCTACCTTCTTCAAAATGTTAGTCTGAGATATTACTGTATCCCCAAGTTGCATTTTTACTTGATTAAACTCGCTTACTAATCCTTGAATGTTTGCTAATTCTTCTTTTGTTAATTTGTCCATTTTAATTTAATTTATGATTTATAATTTTTACAAAGATATGAAAAATATTTTTATAATCACTACTCCTCAGTTAAAGGTATTGGCTCTCCTATTGTCGCCGTAATTGAGGTTGGTGTGATCAGTAACTCAATTGATTGAGCTATGTTAGCCTCAATAGAAGCAACCTGCTCTTCACCCATTGCTGTTTGTGTCCACGCAACAGACTCCTCATTTGTTAGGTCTTCAAATGGTATAAAGTCAGTGATGTCACTAACATTTAATATTTGAGTTCCAATAT
>Ga0210003_1001407_pt1 | contig 21272 bp, 21 predicted proteins | sample LantaG_FD_182804 | JGI IMG/M metagenome (GOLD analysis project Ga0210003, IMG submission 182804) | Deep subsurface microbial communities from Baltic Sea to uncover new lineages of life (NeLLi) - Landsort_02402 metaG (SPAdes) (version 2) | ecosystem: Environmental > Aquatic > Marine > Oceanic >... | reverse complement strand
GGGGGGGGGGGTGGGGGGGGGGGGGGGGGGGGTTTTTTTTTTTTTTTTTTTTTTTTTCGAGTTTTTTCCTCGAGTTTTTTTTTCTGCAGGAGCCAACACTCCCTCATTTCTCTCGAGCATCAACTCTTTTCCTTTCTTTTTTTTATCAAGCTCCTCCCTCCTACCCCCGCGCGCCCACGAAGCCACGCCCGCAATGGCCGCAATCGAGGAGACCGTCGTCGCGGACGTCCCCGCCGTGCCCCTCGAGGGCGGCGAGGGCGCCACGGAGACCGTGGTCGTCATCGGTGAGGAGCAAGTGGAAGGAGAAACTTCGATGGATTGATTGGCATGGGCCAGGTTGTCGTCGAAGGCGAAGAGAAAAAAGCATGCCTCTCTTTTCATCTGCTTTGCTTTCTCTCTCTCTCTCTCTTCTGCCAAGACGACGGCGTGCCTCTCTTTTCCCTTTGCGGTAGCACAGGGGGCGTGCCCGCGCGGTGACTCCGTGCTGGCGTGGGGATCGATCGGAGGCGAGCCAGGGGCGGCACGGGCGCGATGATGAGGGGCACAAAACAAAGAAAAGATCGGGCGCAGAGAGAGAAGGCCGCCGCCGCCGCCGCCGCCTGGAGAGAGCTTGCTGTCGACGGCGCTTTCGTTTGAAACGAAAGCGCCGTTTTTTCTTTCCCTTCCTCTTCTTCTTTCTCTCAACCCTTTCTCCTCTCCTCTCTCCCCGAAAACAGGCAAGCGCTGCTTCGTCGGCAACCTCGCGTGGCGCACCTCGTGGCAGGACCTCAAGGACAAGTTCCGCGAGGTCGGGACCGTCGTGTACGCCAACGTGATGCGCGACGACGGCGGTACGTCAAAATTTAAATTCGGAAAAGCTAGCTTTTTTTTTACTAGAAAATTTCTCCCGTCGTTTTTCGTTTTCTCACTTTTTTTTTTTTGAAAACGCCTCTCTCCAATCCAATTCACAGGCCGCTCCAAGGGCTGGGGCATCGTCGAATTCGAGGACGTCGACCAGGCCGCGGCCGCGATCTCCACGCTCAACGGCGCCGACCTGGCAGGGCGCAAGCTGCTGGTCAGGGAGGACCGCGAGGACCGCGACGTGCGTGCCGCCCGCGGCGAGAACGGCGAGGAAGGCGGAGAGCGCCCGCCGAGGCGCGAGAGGCCTCCGCCGAGGCCGCGCGCCCCGCGCCCCCCTCGCGAGGAGCGCCCGGAGGCGTCGTCGGGGCTGCAGGTGGTGGTGCAGGGCCTGCCCTGGTCTTACACCTGGAAGGTAAGAAAGAGAGAAAAAGTTTTTTCTTGTTGCTGAAAGATTTTGAGGTTGCCTTTTTTTTCAAGCCTCTTTTTCAACCCCTTCTCCGCATCCAAATCCAACGCCGCAAACGCCGCTCCGCTCACCTCTCCGCCTCCCTCTCTTTCCACCACCACTGACAAAACCAAAACAGGAGCTCCGCCCGCTCTTCGACGAGTATGGCGAGGTCGAGCGCGCCGACGTCGTGATCGGCCGCGACGGCCGCTCTCGCGGTTATGGGACTGTCCGCTTCACCACCGTCGAGGCCGCCAACGCGGCGATCGAGGGGAAGCACGCGACGGAGCTGGAGGGGCGCACGCTGACGGTGAAGCTGGACAGGTTCGCGTAGAATGAGATGGTTTCCCGTTCGCCCGGCGAAAAAAAAGAAAAAAAGGAAAAAAAGATGATTTGTGCCGAAATGGCAAGGAGAGAGAGGAGAGAGAGTAGAGAGAAAAGAAAAAATGGAGAAACAAGGCAATAAATGGAATGAGGGTCCCGCGACGTGACGGACGGACGGACGAACGAACGGCGGCTTGCGCGAGGGCGAAGAAGCAGGTTCTTTTTTTCCCCAAAGAACCAGCGGAAGAGCACACGGACAAACGACGGCGACGACGACGACGACGGCGACGGCGACGGCGGCGAAATGAGATGAGCTGAGGGGCAACTTTCAAAAAAAAAAAGACAAAAAAACATCTAGCACTTCTTCCCCCCCCCCCCCCCCCAGAGAGAGAAAGAAAAAGAGAGAAAGAAAGAGAGAGAGAGCTTGCAAGACAATTCAGGATCTTTTGAAAAAAGAAAAGAGAGGGAAGAGAGAGAGGAGGTGGAGGTGGAGGTGGTGGTGGTGAAGAAGAGCTTCTCGTCGTTTTTTTTTTTTGGGGGGGGGCGAAGGGGCCAGCAAAAGCTTGACCTTTGCTGCCGCCATTCTCAGGTTCTCTTTCTCTCTTACACACAAAAAGCCACTCTTGACAAGAAAAAGAAGAGATCGAAATCAAGGGGGGGAGGGCACGCGAAGAGGAGCGAGCGCGGGCACCCCGCCTGTTTGGAGGGAAAAGAAACCCGCCGCCACATAAAAACTCTTCTCTCTCGCGCGTCCCCCTTTCTCTTTCTCATTTCTCTCTCTCTCTCTCTCTCTCTCTCTCTCCGAAAGAAGAAGCAACCGGAGCCAAGGCCCCTTTCCGCAACCCAGTCTCTGGAAACAAACAAAAAAAGCACAAAAGGGTTTTTCTCTTTATTGTCTCATCTCACTCTTTTTTTTTTTCTCTTTTTTTGGTCGATTTGATTTTTTTCTCCTCTTTTTTGTCTCCTTTCCTCATCTCCTTCTTTCTCATCTCTCTTAGATGAACTTCTTCAGCGAGCCCAGCGCGCCCTCGCCGAACGCGAGCGCCTGCACCCCGAAGCCCAGGCACGCGATCATTGCCAGGCGCCCGTGCTTCAGCTCGGCCTCGCGGAGCTTGAACACCTTCTCCTCGTCCCCGGAACCCAGGCCCAGCGGGTCGAAGGGTCCCCCGGGGTAGCAGCGGTCCTCGGGCTCGGTGGCGGTGTTGCGGTAGAGCTCGGCGCCGCCGATCAGCACCGGGTTGATGTAGGCCAGGGCCGTGGTGGAGAAAGGGAGCGGGAGACCGAGGTAGGAGGCGGAGTCGAGCTCGGCCTTGGTGGCGTCGGCCCACGAGATGCCGGTGGTGGCCTCGGCGACGAGCGCGCCGAGCGCGGCTGTTTGTTGATAGTTTTGGTGTTTTGGTGTTTGGTTTTCGTTTTGTTAGAGATGCAAGAGAGGCGGAAGAGAGGAAGAGAGGAAGAGAGAAACGCGGAAGAAGGTCGAGAAAAAAAAACGCGGACGAGGAAATCGAAAATCGAAAATCGAAAAAAAAAGAAAAAAATCCGAAAACTTTGTATATCTCCTCACCGAGCATCGCCCAGCGGCCGTGGATCAGCTCGTTCTCGCGGAAGCGCGCGAGCGAGAAGACGTCGTCGTAGGGCTGGAGCGAGGTGGCGGCGTCGACGCGGCCGTCTCCTCCTGTGGAATAAATAAAAAGGGGCGAGTTTTGAGTTTTGAGTTTTTGAGTTTTTTTGGGAGAAAAAGAGTTTTTTTTGTCCGTTTGTCGTTTCCTCTCTCTCGCTCTTCGCCTTTTCCCATTGAGAGAAACCGAAACGCACCCTTGAAGGCGCCGACGACGCCGCCCTTCTTGTTCACGGCCTTGTTCTGGTCGAGCTGGTCGATGCCGATCTGTCGTTTTTTTTGGGTTTGGAGAAAGGTTTTGAAAAAACAAAAAAAAGTTTTCGTTTTTTTTTTCGAGGTCGATGGTGAGCTTTGTTTTTCCTTCTTCTTTTCTTCCCCAGCTCTTCTCTCCCTTTTCACTCTTTCCAAATCATCTCGAGGGAACCCGAAAAATCCCCTCCTCTCACCTGGATGTACTCCGTGGGCTTGGAGAGGCCCAGCGGGTCGAAGCCGCGGTCGCCGGGCAGCGAGCCGTCGAGCCACTCCGGGCGCGGCGTGTTGGGCAGCCACTGTGCGTCGCCGCCGCCGCCGCCGGAGGACCTCTTCGGCGCGGCCGACTTGGCCTTGGGGGCGACCTTGGCCTTCTTCTTGAAGACGTTGGCGGAGACGTCGCGGGCGGCGCCGGCGCGGCGGGCGAGCGTGGAGGTCTGCATGGTTGCTGCGGAGGAGGGGCTGTGTTGGAGGAAGGAGGACGCTGAAGTCGGGGGGGGGGGCTGTTGAAAGGATAGGGGCTGTTGAAAAGAGAGGAAGAAGAAGAGGAGGTCGAGGTCGAGAGGGTGAGGTGAAAAGGAAGAAAGAAAAAGCTTCGATCTTTCTTTTGGTTGCGAAAAGAATTCTATCGCCCAAAAGGCGGCGTCCGTTTTCGCAGTCGTTGGCATCGAATTCCCCGTTTTGCTTCCTCGAAGAGCAAAGAGCAAGGAAGGATCAGCTCTCACGCAGGAGGAGGCGACAAGAGAAGCCGAAGAAGGCGGAGCACGAGTGCGACTCTTTTTCCTTCTTCCATTTCTTCTTTCGTCGATATCTCAAGGACGCCGGCGGCGGCACGGGGACGAGAGCGGCGTCTTTTCCTTTCGTCGAGCGACGATCTGCCTCGCGTCGCGCCGCGCCGGGGCACCTCGCCGTCCCCCTTCTCCGCTCTGGCTGCACAATCCGACGCGCCGCTACAGTTGGGCCGGAGGGAGGGACCGGCGCGGCCAGGGAAGGGGCCGGGGCGGGGGGCGAAAAGGAATTCGCTCTCTTGAGAAGAAGAGAGAGAGAAGAGAGGAGCAATCAAGCTCTTGGCTTCCTCTTTCTCTCAATTTCCTGAGAGAGAAGCAATCTCGCCTCGCCCCGCCCCCGTCCGCGCCGGTTCCAGGCGCCCAGCGGCGAGCGCGCCGGCACTCCCAGGGGAAGGGGACCATTCGTGTCTCCCCCCTCGCCGAGGGACGCGGCGCGCCGTGCTCCAGGGACGAGGCGGCGCGCGGGTAAAAAGGGAAAATCGAAAGAACAAGAAAAACTCGAAAAAAACAGAAAAGGAACTCACGTTTTCTTGTGAAGAGGGGCGAGTGGCGTCGCCTTCGTTTCTTCTTCTTCGCTCAACCCTCACTCTTCTCAAAATAAACTCAAGAGAGCGAAGTCGTTGTCCAAAGAAACACTTTCTCTTCTCTCCTCTCCCCATCTCTCGCAACCATCACCTCGCCGTCGCCGTCGCACTAGAGCTCCCTCCTTGAGAGGGACCTCCCCCTCGAGAGGGGCTAGGCTAGCCCTCTAGAGAGAGATAGAGAGAGAGAAGAAAAGAAAGAAAAAACCCTTTCGATGCCGACCTCTTCTCTCTCCTCCGCGGTCCTCCTCGCCGCCGTGCGCTCCGGGGACGTGACCTTGCTCAACGCCGAGCTCAGCAAGCGTCCTGCCTTTACCTACGGGCAGCATCAGGACGATGCAAAGGCGGTGGACAGGTGAAGAAGAAAGAGATAAGCGGAGAATGCATTTGTTTTTTTCGTCGGAGAGTTGCGGCGTGTCCTTGTCGTTCGGCGCCCTCTTCTATTCTCTTCTTTTCGCCTCTCGCTTTCTTCAGTGGAACGCCCCTTCGAGGCCTCTTTTGCGTTCGCCCTTGCGACCAGAGAATGGGACTGGAAAGGACTCGCCCTTACCGAGTCCAGAAGTTGACCAGAAGCCCTCGCAGCGGCGCTGTGCCCTTACCCTTTTTCCAATGGAAAAAACGTCGCGTTTTTTTCCGTACGTTCGAGGCGACGACGAAGAAGGAAGAACGCCAGAGCTTGCCTATTCCCATTTCCTCATCTCCTCCTTTTCCTCCCTCAACCCACGCGCATTCTCTTCTTCCTCCACAGGCTCGACGAAGCGGGCGTCACAGCTCTTCACGTGGCGGTAAGAGAAGGAAGAGAGCGGTAGCGAAAGACGAGAAAACGGCCTCCAAAGAGAGCAAAAGGAAGCGAAACCTTTCTTTTTCTTCGACGTCGCTCCGGTGGAAAAAAAGAGGATTTTTTTTGCTCACCTCCACCACCCACCTCACACCTTCCTCCACAACCTCACACTCACTTCCTTCTCCACTTCAGGCCTGGCGCGGCGACGTCCAGGCCATCGAGGCCCTGCTCGAGGCCGGGGCCACGGTCGACCTGCCAGACGCCGAGAGCGGCTGGTGAGTTTTTTCTCTCGTTCTTCACTTTCCTTTTTTCAAACTCGGGTTTATTCTCACCTCTTTCTCTCTCTCTCTCCCTCTCTCTCTCTCCCTCTCTCTCTTTCTCTTTTCGAAAAAAAAAAACTTTCCTTCCCTCCCTCAGGACCCCACTCCACCGCGCCCTCCACTTCGGCCACGCCCCGGCAGCGGCGGCCCTCCTCCGCGGAGGGGCCTCGCTCTCCGTGCCCGACGCGCGAGGGAGGACCCCGCTGGACCTCGCCTCTGCGGTCTCGAGCTCGAGTTCGAACTTGAACGCTTCCTCGGCTTCTTCTTCTTCTTCTTCTTCTTCTTCTTCTTCGACTCCTTCTCCCGCCTCCGCCTCCGCGCCTCCCCCGACGCCGCCGACGGGCGACGCCTTCTCCTGGGGGGACAGCGGCCACTTCGCGCTCGGTCGCCCTCTGGCCACGGGCGGGGGCCTCGCGCGCCCGGCCCGCGTGCCGGCGCTGCGGGGGGCCGCCCTCGAGAGCGAGAGGGCATCTTCTTCGAGTTCGAAGGATTCGAGCTCCTCAAACTCTTCTTCTTCTTCGACTCCTTCTTCCTCCTCCCTCGTCGTCGTCGACAGGAGGGTCTCGCAGGTCGCCGCCGCCAAGTTCCACTCCGCGGCCGTCACCGACGACGGCTCGCTGTGGACGTGGGGCGCTGCGAGGGGGGGACGCCTCGGCCACGGGGCTGTCGAGGTGGTCGCTTGCTCTTCTTCCTCCTCCTCGAGGAAGAACAAAAACGGCTCCTCTTCTCTTGCGGTCTCCCCCTCGGTCTCGGCCTCGAGCTCGGTCCACGAGGAGAACGACGAGCCCGTCGCTGCTGCTGAAGGGAACGGAAAGAAAAACAAGGGAAGCGGCAGGGGGAGCAACGAGAGCAGCAGCAGGCTTTCTGCGACTTCGATTTCGACTTCTTCCTCTTCCTCCGCTCCTTCCTACGGAGCAGTCGTCGAACCCAGCCGCGTGTTCTTCCCCGGAGGAGGAAGCAGGTTCAACAACGGCGGAGGCTTCTCCAACTCCCTGCGCGTCGTGCTGGTCGCCCTGGGCAAGCACCACTCGCTGGCCGCCACGGCCGACGGAGGCGTCTGGGCGTGGGGCTCGAACAGGGACGGCAGGCTCGGCCTCGGCGGCGGCGGAAGTTCTTCGTCGTCGTCGTCTTCCTCCTCTTTCTCGTCCTCCTCAAACGCCGGTTCCTCCGCCTCGTTCTCGGCCTCGAAGAAGGGGAAAGGGAGCTCTGCCTCTGCTGCTTCTGCTTCTGCAGCATCCGCGGCAGCGGGAACGGCGTCCTCCTCGGCGGGGGGACCGGACTCGGTCGCGTCGCCGAGGCGGCTGCCGGCGCTGCGCGGCCACCGCGCCGTTGCGCTCGCGGCGGCCAACCGCCACTCGTGCTGCGCCGACTCGCGCGGCGTGGTCTGGACCTGGGGCGCCAACGGCCTGGGCCAGCTGGGTTACGGGACGACGGACGGGGCCGCGAGCGGCGTTCCGAGGCGGGTGGACGCGCTGGCGCTGGCGGCGAGCAGCTCGAGCTCTTCGAGTTTTTCGAATTCGAACTCTTCAAACTCGAATTCGTTCAAGCGTTTCTCGTCGTCGAACGCTTCCTCTTCGACGTCCTCCTCCAACGCCCTCCCGCCCTCGGCCCGCGCCGTCGCCGTCTCGGCCGCCAAGAGGCACACGCTCGTCCTGACCGCCGACGGCAGCGTCTACGGCTGGGGCCACGCGCAGGTGACTCCCAGGAGAATCAACCTCGCCGACGAAGGTAGCGAGGGAGGAGGAGCAGGAGCAGTTGGAAACAGCAACGGCGATTTCTCGTTTTCGATCTCGCGCGCGTCGGACGGCGCCCCCGCCGACCTGCACCGCGGGGCCGCCTCGGCCTCGAGGCCCGTGGCCGTCGCGATCGCGGCCGGGGCGGCGCACTCGTCCGCCGTCACCGCCGAAGGGGCGCTGATCGTGTGGCCCTCCGGCGCGGTGGCGGCGGGCGGAGGAGGCGGGGGCGGAGGAGGCGGCGGCGGTGTGCGGCCGCGGCGGGTTTCGGTGCCACCGAGCTCGACGCGAAGCGGCAGCAGCAACGCCTCCTCCTCTTCTTCCTCTTCCTCGGTGCGCTTCGTCTCCGTCTCGGCGGGAAAGTACTGGACCGCGGCCACGACGGACGCGGGCAGCGTGTTCATGTTCGAGGGGTGGTCGAAGTGGGAGCCGCCGAGGCTGAACCAGAGCCAACAGCAGCAGCAGCAGCAGCAGCGGGAGCAGCAGCAGCAAGCTCTGCTGCTTTCCTCGTCCCCGTCGCCGTCGTCGTCGTCGTCGTCGCTGCTGCTTTCCTCGTCGCCTTCTTCCTCTCCGGGCTTCTTCTCTCCCGTCGTTTCTCGCCGCGGAGGGAACAACAGCAACCCCAACGCCCCTCCTCTCCTCCTCAGCCACCACCACCAAGGGATCCAACAGCAGCAGCAGCAGCAGCAGCTCAACCACGACCACCAGGCCGCCGCGCGCGCGCGCCTTGGCCGAGGCAAGAAGGCGCCGGCGGCCCCGGGAGCGGAGCCCTCGCTCGTCCGCGTCGAAGGGCTCTGCCGCGTCTCTTCGGTCGCCGTGGGAGAGAAGCACTCTCTGGCGCTGAGGGCGTGGCAGCCGTGCCCGCTGGAGGGGGCCGTGGCTGCCGGGGTGGCGGCCGCGGCGCTGGACGCCGGGGAGCAATTAGGAGGAGGAGAAGGAGACGAAAGCGATTTCTTGCCGTCGACCCCGAAGGTCGGGAAAAGCAACGGCAACGGAGGAGCTTCTCCTGCTCTTTCGACCCCCTCTCCCTCTCCCTCCTCCTCCACCTCTTCTACCACCTCCTCGCCCGCCGTCGGGGGCAGCGGCTCCCCGGCGGCGCGGGAGAGGAGGGCGAGGGCGAGCGGCGGCGGGAGGCTGCTCTTCCCCCCTCGTCCCTCTTCCGCGGCGGCAAACGCGGGCTCTGCCTCCGCTTCCGAGGGCAAGAACGCCGCCTCTTCTTCCTCGTCGTCGCCGCTCTCCCCTCGCTCCGCGGCGAGGGCGGCGACGGCGGCGTCCTCCAAGGCCTCCCGCCTGCGCTCCTACTGGACCAGGCTCGAGGCAGCCGTCGGAGGGGGAGGAGCCCAAAGGAGAGAAGAAGAGAGTGACCTTTTCTGCTTCCCTCGTCCTTCTTCGCCTTCCGACTCTTCGCCTCCTTCCCCTTCCCGCGTGCCCTCCCTCCAGGCCCTGGCCTCCCGTGCCGTCGGGGTAGCAGACGTCGAGCCCCGCACCGCTCTGCCGGCGGCAGCCCTCGCCGACGCGCTCGGGGCCCGGGCCCTCCGCGCGCACGCCCTGGGGGTCGCGGCGGCCAACTTCGACGCCGTCCTGTCGGAAGCGAGGTTGGAGGTCGAGCGCGCCCCCGGGAAGCTGCTGAGCGCCGTCGGGGCCGCTCTGAGGTCCGGGGCCCCCAGGCCGAGCTCGAGCAGCTCTGCCGCCGAGGCCGCGGCGAAGAGGCAGAGGCAGAGGCAGCAGAAGAAGCAGGGAGGAGGGGTCGAGCTGTTTGCGTCTGCTGCTGCGGTCGAGAGGTCGCTTTTGTTGTCGTCTTCTTCGGCAGCTCTCTTCTTTACCTCTTCTTCTTCTGCTTCCCCGCCGACCTTCTCCTCGGAGCGCGCCGCGGCCTCCGCCGCGGAGGCGGCCCGCCGCGTGCGTGGCCTCCGCAAGAAGCTCCAGCAGATCGATTCTTTGATCGAGCGGCGGGAGAGGGCTCCGCTCGACGAGCAGCAGAGGGCGAAAGTGGCGTCGAGGCCGCAGGTCGAGGCCGAGCTCGAGGCGTGGCTGCTCGCCGGGATCGAAGAGGAAGAGGAGATAGAAGAGGAGAGAGGCGAAGAGGAGCAAGAAGACGGGGCTTCCCCCCCTGTTCGTCCCGCTGCTGCGAGGAAGCAGCAGCAGCAGCAGCAGCAGAGGGACGGCGGCGGCGGCGACAGCGGGGGACCGAGCGGGTCTCAGCAGCAGCCGCAGCAGGCTCCGACTCTGACGGTGACGACGCCGGCGACGACGGGAGGGAACAGCGGCCGCCGCTCGAGGCGCCGCTCGGGCGCGGAAGCGGCGGCGGCGACTGCCGCCTCCTCCTCTTCTTCCTCTCCTCCTTCTTCTGCCTCCGCCTCTCCTGCGCTCTATTGCTTGCAGCCGCGGCCCTCTTCTTCCTCCCAGAGGGGGGGGATCTCCGCGGCGCTCCATGCCGCCGCGGCGGCGAAGCAGCAGCAGCAGCAGCAGCAGGCGCCGCGGAGGGGAGGCCTCGGCGAGTTCTTGTCTGGCGCGCTCGACGCTCCGTCGCCGTCGTCGCCGGCGGTTCCTTCTTCCCCCGCCGCCCCCGCTTGGTCCTCGTCCCCTTCTCCGCGCCACCCCACGGCCTCTCCCTCTCCTGCTGCTGCAGGAGGAGCTCCCTCTCAGCAGCAAAGGAGCAAGGTCAGCCTTCGCGAGATCCAGGCGACAGAGGCCGCGGCCGCGGCGGCCGCGGCGGCGGCCAAGCGAGCGTCGTCGTCTTCTGGCGGCGGCAGCGGAGGAGGAGGGAACTTTTCGCCATCTCCGTCGCCCTCGCCTTCGTTGTCGTCGTCGTCGTCGTCGTCATCAGCGATGACTGTCCCTCTCCGCGCGCTCCTCCGGGCCTCAAGCAACAACTCGTCGTCGTCGACGGCACCGATAGCGATGCTCGGGAGGTCGCCGCCGGCGTGGAACAGCGGGATCGGAAATGGAAACGGAGGTCACTTTGGCAGCAGCCCCCCTCCGACGACGGCGGCGGCGGCGGCGAACAACAGCAACAACGGCGCCCTTCCTCCTCCGCGCCTCGCCGAGATCGTCGCAGCCGAGGCAGCCGCCGCCGCCTCCGCCGCGATGCTACAGCAGGTCGGAGGCGGCTCCCCGCAGACGGGGGGCGGCCTTTCCTTTGCGGCTGCTGCCGCGGCTGCTGCTGCTGCCGCCTCCGCGGCGACGGCGGCGACAGGAAACGCTGCTCCGTTTTCTTCGCCGGCGCCCTCCCCCTCTCACCGCCACCACTCTTCTTCCTCTTCGACGCCCCTGCACACCCCCCCGCCGGCTGGTGCTCGACCGCCTCCGCGCTCCTCCTGGGCGTCGCAGTCGTCCGCCGTCGTCGCGCCGCCTCCGATGCCGCTGCTGGGCAGCTCTCCCACCAACTTAGGAGGCTTTGGGTTTTTCACGAGCGGAAACGGCAACGGCAACGGAGGAAACAGCAACAGCGGCTCGCTGACCCGCGGCCCCTCGCCGCTCGCGCTCTGCTCCACTTCCTCCTCGTCGGCAGCCGCCTCTCCCTCTGCGATGGCCGCGTTCTTTGCGTCGTCCGGCGCTGCTTCGTCGGCGACCTTTGGGGCGTCGCCGCCCGTCGGCGCTTCCTCCTTCGGAGCGGCGAGGGGCGCTCAGCAGCAGCAGCAGAGAGCGACCACCGGCTTCGGTGCCAGGAGCAGCTGCTGCTCTTTGTCCTCTTCGAAAGAAGCGCCCTCCCCCGCCCAAAGAAAGACGGGCTGGCCCGGAGCGGGGGTCAGCGGCGGCGGGAGTACGCCGCAGGGGAAGCAGCAGCAGCAGCAGCAGCAGCAGAGCTCGCGCTCTCTCGGCCGTTAGAAGAGAAGAAGAAAGGAGGAGAGTTTCATTTTTTTTCCCACCCCCACGATTCATCAATTTTGCCTTCCCTCCACTTTTTTTTAAAAAAAACGACGACACTTGTTTCACTTGTTCCACCAAAAAAACAACACTGCCTTCAGAGGAAAAAAACAACAACACTGTACTTATTCGATTCGCGCAGAGAGACTTTAAAAAGAGAGAAAGAGAGAGACCTCGTGTGAAGAAACAACAACAACAACAACAAAAAACTGGAAAAAAGGTTAAGAGTAAATTTCTGTTTCTTTGCAAAATCACGCCGCCGTCTCTTTCTCTTTCTCTTTCTCGTCCCTTCCTTCCTCTCTCTACTTCGCCACGGCCCCTGTCCTCGACGCGAAAACCCTCTTCACCTCCTCATAAACCTCGTCGGGCCCCCTGTCGGCGTTGATCTTGGCGACTTTGCCCTTTGCTTCGTAATAGTCGACTACGGGCACCGAAGACTCGACAAAGACGCGGAACCTTTTTTTGATCGTCTCGTCGTTGTCGTCGGTGCGCCCCTGGCCCCTGCCCAGCAGCCGGGACCTCATCACGGCCTCGGGGCAGTCGAAGAACAGCACCAGGGCAGGGTCGGAACCCGTGAGGGCCTCGTACGCTGCCCTGTTCTCGTCGTTGCGGGGGAAGCCATCGACCAAGAATCGGTGTTTGGTCGTGGTCGTCAGATTCGATTCACTCTTTCCTTTCTCTCCCTCGCTGCTGGCGCTGGCAGCCGCAGCCTGCGCCATGGCGGACTCGAGCAGCGCGATCGTCACGCTCGATGGCACGATCTGCCCCTGCGCGATCATGCCCGCGACGGCGTCTCCGTCGGGCGTCCCGGATTTCGTGTGGGCCCTCAGGAGGTCGCCGGCCGAGAGGTGGACGACTCCGGGGAAATCAGCGACGAGGCGGGAGCATTGAGTTCCTTTTCCGGAGCCTGGCCCCCCGAGCACGAAGATGACGTCGCGGTCGGGGGCGGAGCCGGGGGGCACGGGGATGCCGGCGCGCGAGAGGTCGATCTGGAGGAGATTTTTTTTTTTTTTGAAGGATGAGGTCGAGGTCGAAAGAAAAGAGAAGAAGAAAAAAGAAGAAGAAAGTTTCAACTTTTTTCCTCTTCCTCCTCCTTACCGCCGTCCCCGTCTCCGCGGTGGTCCCGGCAGAGGGGGCGCAGTGCACCCCGCCGACGCCCACGGTCGCCGCCGCCGCCGCTGCCGCGAAGCCGCACGCCCCGAGGCGGAGGAAGGACTGTTTGTTTGTATTTTTTTTTTGAAAAGAGGTTTTGAGAGGTTGAGGTTGCGGTCGAAAACGGTCTGATTGTTTTTTTTCTTTCGCTGTCTTTGACAATCATCGAAAAGGCTTTCTCCCCCTTCACTCCGAGCTTCCGATTCCAATTCGCGACCACGAGAGGCTTCTTCGTGATCACGAGAACGCTCTCCCCGAGAGGACGGTCAAAGCGAAATGGACGGAGAAGAGGAACGATAAAGGCGGACGCCCTCACCTGCTGCTGCGCCGCTCGTGCGATGGCGGCGCTCGACGACAACGACGAAGAAGAAGCATTGGCGCCGGCGCTGCTTGCTGCTGCTGAAACTCCCCCCTGCCTCAGCGCCGCGGTCGACTGCTGCGACAGAGAGCGCAGGGCCGAGCGCAGGGCCTGGAGGCGCGCCATTGCCGATGGAGAGATGGAGAGAGAGAGAGAGAAAGCAGAGAGAGAGAGAAAGCTAGAAGGAAAAAAAAGTGAAACTCTCCGCGCCTTCAGAGATCGAAAACTTTTTTTCCTTCGCGACGACGATGCTCCTCCTGCTCTCGCTCCGGTTCCCACTCGCCGCGGCCGTCGCGGCGCTGCTGGTGCTGGGCCCGAGGCGGTGCCTGCAGCTGACTGCCGCGGCCTGCCTCTTGCTCTGCCTGGCCTGGGCCGCACTGCGGTGGCTCCTCCTGCGCTCGCCGGCGAGGAGGAGGCGGAGAGAGGTAAATTGAGAGATTGATGGGAAATTCGATTGGCTTTCAATCCTGCTGTTCGACCTCCACCTCTGTTTTTTCCTCACTTTCCAAAAAAAACTCGCCTCCACTTCCACCAGGACGCCATCGCCTTCTTCCACCCCAACGCTGCCGGCGGCGGAGGCGGCGAGCGCGTGCTCTGGTGCGCCGTCCTGGCCTTACAGAAAGCTTTACCGAAAGCAAAGATCCTCGTCCTCTGCGACGGGAGGCTCTCGCCGTCGGCGCTCCGGGCGTCGGCAAAGGAAGTCTTCGGCGTCGAGCTGCTGAGGGACGTCGAAGTGATTCCGCTGTCGGACGTGGGGCGGCTGGCTCCCGCGCGGCACCCTCGGCTGACGCTGGTGTCGCAGAGCCTGGCGGGGGCGGTGCTGGCGTTCGAAGGGCTGCGGAGGTGCTGTTGCGGCGGAAGCGTTGAAAGCAGAAACGAGAACGGCGGAAGAAGCGGCGGAAGCGAAGACGAAAACGGCGACGAAAACGGAAACGGCGAAAAAAGAGGGCTCCCAGCTCTCTTCGTCGACACCAGCGGCTGGCCCCTCTCCCACTTCGTCGCGAAAGCCGCCGGCTGCTCCGTCGCCGCGTACGTGCACTATCCCATCGTGTCGAGCGACATGCTGAGGAGGGTCGGGGGCGGGGAGGGAGGAGGAGGAGAAGGAGAAGGGAGCAAAGGTCTCGCCGTCGCCGGCGGCGGCGCTCGTTTTTCTCCTTCGTCGTCGTCTCGACCCTCTCCTTCTCTTTCCCAAAGGCTCCGCGCCTCGGTCAAGACCGCTTACTACCACGCAGTCGCCGCCGTCTACGGGGCAGCCGGGGGAATCTGCGACGTGGCGGTGGCCAACAGCAGCTGGACCGCGGGGCACCTCGAGGAGCTGTGGTGGCGGAGGCCGAGGATGGTTTCGGGTCGCTCTTCGTCGAGGTCGAGGTCGAGGTCGTCGTCTTTGCCGTCGCCGTCGTCGTCGAAAGAAGAAAGAGGGAAACTTTTCTTCTCTTCCTCGACGATCGTCTACCCTCCCTGCGGCGTCTCCTCTCTGAGTGACCTCCCCTTAGAGCGCGCCCCTCTCCCCGAGGAGGTGTTCGGGAAGAAGAAGACGAAGGAGGGGAAGCTTCTTGTGGCGCTTGCCCAGTTCAGGCCGGAGAAGAACCAGGCCACGCTTTTGAGAGCGCTCGCGCTCGCCCGAGATAGGGCAAGAGCAGCAGCCGCAGCCAAATCTTCTTCTTCCTCTCCTTCTTCTCCTCCTCACCCGGTCCTCTCCGCCAGGCTGGCACTCGTGGGAGGGGTCAGGGACGCGGCGGACGCCGGGCGCGTGGAGGAGCTGCGGGCGCTGGCGAGGGAGCTCGGGCTTCTGACAAAGAAAAAGGAAGATGAAAAACCCGACGAAGACGAAAAGGAGAAAGAAGATTTCGTCGTCTTCGTCGCCAACGCTCCCCGCGAGACACTCCGCCTGCTGCTCTCCTCGGCGCTCGGGGGCTTGCACGCAATGGTCGACGAACACTTCGGGATCTGCGTCGTCGAGTACATGAGCGCCGGCGTGGTGCCGATCGCGCATGATTCTGCCGGGCCGAGGATGGACATCGTTCGCGACGAGGAGGAGGAGGAGGAAGGAGGAGGAGGAGAAGTTGATGAGAGCGAAAACGGAAACGACGGCGGCGACGACGACGGCGGAAGCGCGAGGAGGAGGAAAGAAGCTTCGTCGTCGTCGTCGAAATCCCCTACTTCCTCCTCCGCCACCCCGACGGGCTTCCTCTGCTCGACCGTGGAGGAGTACGCCGACGCCATCACGGAGCTCCTGGTCCTCTCGGAGGAAGGAGGAAGCGAAGGTCAAGGACAAGGAAAGACGAAAAAGACAACGGGAAAGAAGAAGGAAGAAGAAGCGTCAAGCTCGACCTCTTCTGCTCTGAGAATGGCGGCGTCGGCGAGGAGGCGCGCGCTGAGGCTTTTTACCGACGAGGCTTTCGATGCGGGATTTGTCGAGGCGTTGAGAACTTTGCTGAAGCGCGTGCAGAGAGGCTGCGAGCAAGAGGAAGAAAAAGAGAAGAAGAAGAAAAAAAGCAAGTAGAAAAATGTTAAAGAAAAAGAACGAAAAAAAAGCGAAACCGAAAAAAAAAAAACTTCTCCAAAAATCTCCTCCTCGATCTTCTCTCCTCTTACCCCGATTCTACCAACGAAAAACAGAGAGGGGGGCAGCGAAAGCCCTCAAAAACCTAAAACAGCGGCGTCGACCCGCGCACCAGCCCCATCAGGTGCTCGAAGACGCGCCCGCCGTCGTCGCGGATCCCGGAATGCATCAGCTCGCTCGTCACCCACTGTCGCAGCGACGGGAGCCTTTTCGCCGTCCTCTGCGAGAGCTCGAAGTCGACGTACATGTCCTCCCAGTAGACGGCCGCGGCCACGGGCACGCGGCAGGCCCGCAGCGCCGCCAAGTCGTAGAGGCGGGGCCAGTCTTCCTTCATCGCGAGCTTCTCGGCGACGGCCGCCAGAGGTTTCAGGGCGCCGACCTCGGCAAACATCCACGGAAACACCATCTCGCCCGTGAACAGCACCTCCCGCCCCTGCCGCGCCGCCGCCAGGGCGTCGAAGGCCTCGGGGCGGGGAAGGGTGACTGTCTTTGTGATTGAAGTTGTCGAAGAAACGGCAGCAGCAGCAGCAGCAGCAGCTTTGCCTCCTCCGCTGCCGTTGCTCGTCGGCAAAGTCGCCGAGTTTCTCACAGGGACCGCCACCGTCACCTCCCCTCGCTGCCTCGCCCCCTCCGCGGCCCACCCGGACCTCCCGCTGGCCCTGCCGTCGCAGTAGATAGATTCATGCAATAAGGCGTACAGGGGGTTGGACTCCCAGGCCATCCAGCTCTCGTACCCTTTTAAGAAACCCGAAGTGATCTTGCCGGTCACGGGGCAGAGCGCTCTCTCCAGCAAGTAGTGCAAGCGGTCGAACCCGCCACCGGACCCCAGGCCCGCCAGACCCAGCAGCTGCAAGCCCCGCGGGGTGAGGATGCCGCCGGAGGGTAAGGAGGCCCCGCCTCCTGGCAGGGCGGCGAGGGCCAAGACGATCGACCGGACCCTCGCGGCGTCGCGCGGGTAGCGCTTGTAGTACTTCGCGTTCTGACAGACGACGCGGTCGAAGAGGGCGTCATAGACCCTGTCGGCGGTGCTGCTGCGAGAGGCCTTCTCTTCTTGCTCTTGTTGCTCTTCCTCCTCCCAGCCCGCGGCGTCCGGGGGCAGGCCGCCGGTTAAAAGCACTTCGGTCAGACCCCAGGGCGCGCGGCAGAGGTAGGTCACCGAGACGAACCCTCCGAACGACTGTCCCAGCACCGACCACCGCCCGCGCTGCGGAGAGCCCGTCGCGGGCACGAGGGCGGCGCGGACGGCCTCGGCGTCGTCGACGATGGAGTCCTTAGGGGTGAAAGAAAGAAAGAAAAGGAAAAAAAAAGAGTTTTTGAGTTTTCCCCCCCCCCGAGATTTTGAAGAAAAAAATGAAAAACTTTGAAAAAAGAAAAAATCGAAAAAAAAGAAAACTTCGTCAAACTAAACTCACCGCCCTGAAGCACGCCAGGTACCTCGCCTGCACCTCCGGGTCCTCCGAGCCACACGCAGCCACCAGAGAAGAGGAGGAGGAAGATGAAAGAGTAGGGCTGGATTCATCACCACCGAACCCGTGCGCGAGCGGGGCGATCGGCGGGGAAGACCTCCCGGTGCCCCTCTGGTCCAGCAAGACGACCCTGAAGCCGTGGTGGAGAGCCGCTTTCAGCCAAGAAGAAGCCTCGGTAGGGCGAGGGGCCTCGAAGCCGGGGCCTCCCTGGAGGTAGAGCAGCCAGGGCCCTCCGTCGTCGGGGGGAGGGGGAGGGACGGCAGCGGCAGCGGTAGCAGAAGAGGAAGTCGTCGCCGTCGCCGTCATCGTCGCCGTCGTTGCTGCGGCGGCCTTGGCGGCCGCAGCGGCGGCAGCGTTCGCCGCCGCGGCCCTCGAGGGGGAGGTGGCGACGCGCGCGAACAGCTGGATGGTGCCTCCCTCGGGACCAAGGGAGTAGTCGAGGGGGACGCGGAAGAGGTGGTCGGTCAAGACGATACCTATTGGTTTGAAAGGTTATCGTTTTCGTTTTTTTTTTCGTTTTCGGGTTTTTTGTTGTTCAGGGGTCGAGGTCAAAAGGTCGAACGCTTTCTCTTCCCTCTCCCTTCCCTCTTCTTCCTCTTCTCCCTTCTTTCTTTCTTTCTTTCTTTCTTTAAAGAAAAAAACGGAAATTGAGACGGACCTGGCACCGCGAACGAGTCGACCACCTCGTGAGAGACGCAGGCCGGCGCCGGGCGCGAGGAAGGGGGGACGACACTCTCGGTCAACGAGGAAGAAGACGGAGCGAGCGCCGCCGTTGCGACTGCCGGCGCCGATGGCGACGCTTTCGAGCCGAGCTTGGCCCTCTTGGGCTCCGCCATGGCTGCGAGGCGAGAGGGGGCACGTGCGGGCGCGCGCAGCGTGAGAGCAGAGGCGAATCTAGGGTGCGGAGGAGAAGGCTGGGCGGAGCGGAGGACGAGGGCGTTGTTGTTGTTGGGGATCCAAAGAAGCATCGAGCGACGACGCTCGAGTCGAGTTGAGTCGTAGCGGCAAAGGAAAGAAAAAATGAAGGAAAAGTCGTTTTTTTCTCACTTGATAAAACGAGAGAGAGAAGAGAGCTCGCGCTTTTTTCTCCGCTCTTTTTCTTACTCTTCCCCTGGCCTGTTTCTTCTTCCTCCGCTGCGAGCGAGGAGCGTCTCGACCCGCTCGAGCCAGCTCCCCGTGCTGACGAAAGCGCGGAAAGAGAGAAAGAGAGAGGGCGAGAGAGAGAAGGAGAGAGGACTCTCTTCATCGCCGGGCGACCGCCATCGGCCTCTTTGGCGACAGAGCCCCGTTCTTTCGTTTTTTTCCAATCTCGGCGCGTGGATCCCGCTTCTGTCCTCCTGACCTTTTCGGGCCCCGAGGTCGCGCCCGAGCAAGACAGACAAGGAAAAAGAGGGACCCGCTGCCTCTCCCTGGGATGTCGCCGCTCCCTGCGGCCTCGCCCCCGCGGGCGACGAGCGCGATGATGATGACGACGACGAGCGGCGTCGTCGCCGCCGAGGAATTCGCGACGTCGCCTCTTCCGCCGCCGCCACCCCCGCCGCCGCTTTCTTCGACCTCCTCCTCCCCCTCTGCTGCGCCTCCTCCTCCTCTCTCCCCGCGGGGGGGGGCGCAGGGCCACCTCAACCACCACCCGTCCTTGCACGCCGCGTCACACTTTGCCGCGGGGGCTGCAGCAGCGGAGAAGGCAGCAGCGGAGAGAGCAGCAGCAGCAGCAGAGAAGCCGAGAGCAACGGCGGCAGCCAACGGAGCGAAACGACACTCGCCTCCTCGAACGACGATGATAACGACGACGACGACGGCGGCGACAACGACCTCCCCACCGAAAGGAGCAGGAGCAGGAGGCTCCTCCTCAGCTCCCGCATCAGCAACAACAAATCCGTCCACGCTTTCTTCGCTGTGGCTCGCAGCCAAGACTGTCTTCTCCCCCGGGAGGGGCAGGGAGCCCTCGGCAGCCGAGCTCGTGACGCTCCGGGACCTGATGCGGAGAGTACCTCTTTCTGAACTCGGGCTCGTCGAACCCGGGACTGCCGCTGTTTCTGGTTCCGGTTCCGGCTCTTCTTCTGGCTCCTCTTCCGCGTCTTCGTCCTTCGAGGCCCTGGGCAGGCTGTCCCTGGAAGACGACGGAGCAGAGAAGAGGGAAAAGGACGAGGAAGAGAACGAGGAAGAGGGGAGAGAGAAATCGAAACAACTTCCGAAGATCTCGTACCTCGACGTCGCCGAGGACTCGGCCGCTGCCCTCGGGGTCTTCGTCCTGCCCCCCCGAGCCGCGATCCCCTTGCACAACCACCCTGGCATGACGGTGAGCTCCAGGGTGCTGTTCGGGAGGCTTCACGTGCGGAGCTTCGACTGGGCGAGCGGCAGCGAGAGCGAAGAAGAGGAGGAGGAGGAGGAGGAGGTTAAAAACGGCGACGGCGGCGGCGACAGAGAGAAGGAGAACTCCAGCGACTCCGAGCGACGAGGGCCAACAGCGACAACGGCACCAACAACGACATCAAAGCGGGACCAGCGCCGTAGAGCGGGCCTCAGGCGCGCCAGGCTGGTCGAGGACCGCATCGTCGACGCCTCGTCGCTGCCGACGCAGCTGACGCCAAAGGGGGGAGGCAACATCCACGCGTTTGCCAACGCGGGCCCGAGCGGCCATCCCGATGGGGGAAGCGCCCCGTGCGCCGTTCTCGACCTCCTCGCCCCTCCCTACTGCGCCGAGGACGACAGGGACTGCACCTACTACGTCGAGGAGGAGGCCTTCGAAGGAGACGAGGAGGAAGAAAGCGAGGAAGAGGGAACGGCGGCGGCGGCGGCGGAGAACGACGGAGGAAGCGAGAGGACCCGAAAGCGGCGGGGGTCTCCGGCGAGCGGGGCAAAGGCAGGGAGGAGGGCGACGAGACCGGGTGACATCGCTCTCCTCAGGGCCGTGCCTGCCCCGGCCGACTTCGTGGTCGAGCACGCGCCGTACAGGGGGATCAGGCCTGCAGCTGCAGCTGCTGTTTAACCCCGCGTAAAAAAAAAAAAAAGAGAAAAAAAAGGAAAAAAGAACCTGTTCTTCTCGACGTGCTCTCTTGCGAGGTGACCTGTTTCTTTCTTTTTTTCTCCTTTTCCGCCCCTTGTCCTCATCTTAAAAATACAACGAAAAAAACACTAAAGGAAGCGAACAACACCCTTTTTTGTAACACTGCTTCTCTGTGCTTCTGCTGCTTTGCGTCCTATGCGGCGCGGAGCGAATAAAAAGAGTTGGGAGGTCGAGTTTTTTTTTGTCCCTTCGCCGAATCGCTTCTCTCTCACCGCCAATCACTTCTCGTTCGGCTCCTTTTCTCAACTTTCTCTCTCTCTCTCCTCGCGCTTTTCGGGCGTGCCCTCTTCTCCTTCTCTCTCCCCACGCCTCTCTGACACCCCCTCATGAGCGACCCCATCACGCTCGCGCAGTCGCGGGCGCCACCCTCGCCGGCCACGGCCACGCCGCCGCTCCCCATCGTCCGCGACAACGGCGCCTCGCATGCTTCCAACGGCAACGGCAAGGCCCCCGAGCTCGCCCGCTCCTCGGGCTCGCTCCAGGTCCGCGGCCGCTCGCCGACGCCCTCCCGCGGCGGAGGTGGGGACCGCTACGGCGGAGACTCGGACTACGGGGGCAGCACGTGCGGCAGCCTGCGCGGCTCCAGCGTGCGCGGCAGCTCGCCGGTCATCGGAGACGACAAACCGACGGCGGCATCAGCATCAGCGGTGGCGGCATCAGCATCGGTCCGCGGCACCTCCCCGCCTCCTCCCGTCGCCCCCTACCAGGCCCTGCCCGTGCGCGGGCCCGTCAACCTCATCACGCACAACATGACGGAGGGCTTGCCCGTCGTGGAGCCGGGGGAGACGGACCCCAAGGTGAGGTGGAATGAAAGAGCAATCGATGAGCGAATTCGACGTCAACTCGGCAAGAAAAAAAAAAGTCAACCTCTTCTATCTCTTTCTCTCTCTAAACAAAAAAAACGAAAAACAGGAGCTCGAGGCCCGCATGACCAAGGTGATCTCCGACTACACCGCGCAGCTCACCGAGAGGACCGAGCACCACATGGGGTAAGTGTGGAGGGAAGAAGCGAAAACGACTAAAGAGAGAGAGAGAGAGAGAGGAAAAATGAGAGAACAAAGAACGAACCGATTTTCCTCAACCTCGACCTCGACCGGAAAAAAAAAAAAAACAGCTACCC
>Ga0210003_1001406_pt1 | contig 21280 bp, 19 predicted proteins | sample LantaG_FD_182804 | JGI IMG/M metagenome (GOLD analysis project Ga0210003, IMG submission 182804) | Deep subsurface microbial communities from Baltic Sea to uncover new lineages of life (NeLLi) - Landsort_02402 metaG (SPAdes) (version 2) | ecosystem: Environmental > Aquatic > Marine > Oceanic >... | reverse complement strand
CCCGTGCTCTCAGCACCATGTATCTTGGCGATATAGCCAGCGTGTATCTCGCCATATTAAACGAGACGGACCCTACTCCTGTTGAAAAAATTCAGGCTTTGAAGTCAGAACTTGCAAAATTAGATTGAAAAATAATGCGGGCAAAAACCCGGTTATCTGTTTTATAAAAATATGAATTACTGGTAGTATGTAATAGCTTATATGAACTATAATAAAGTTAAGAAATAGATGAAAAATTTGGAATCAAGAAAGGAAAGTATTTATGGAGTTTGATGTAAAGGATATAAAATTGGCTTCCGGAGGTAAAGATAAAATAGAATGGGCAGAAAGAGAAATGCTGGTTCTAAGAGATATAAGGAAAAATTTTAACAGCAGCCAACCTCTCAAAAATTTAACAGTAGGAGCATGCCTCCATGTTACTTCAGAAACTGCAAATCTTATGATTACGTTAAAACAGGGCGGAGCAGATGTTTCTTTATGCGCATCTAATCCTTTAAGCACGCAGGATGATGTTGCTGCTTCTATGGTTAAAGACTACGGCATATCAGTATTTGCCATAAAGGGTGAAGACAATAAGACTTATTATAATCATATAAATAGTGTGCTGGACAAATGTCCGCAAATTTCTATGGATGATGGCGCAGACTTAATTTCAACTATCCACAGCAGCAGAAGAGAATTAATAAAGAAAGTACTTGGAGGCACAGAAGAAACTACCACCGGTGTCATAAGACTAAAAAGCATGGAAAAAAAGGGAGTTCTTCGCTATCCGATTATTGCTGTAAATGATGCCAAAACCAAGCATTTTTTTGATAACAGATACGGAACCGGACAGAGCACTATTGACGGGATACTTAGAGCTACCAATATGTTGATTGCCGGAAGTAAATTTGTAGTAGCTGGATATGGATGGTGCGGAAAAGGAATTGCTATGAGGGCGCAAGGAATGGGAGCCAGTGTAATAGTATTGGAAGTGGACCCACTGAAAGCGATTGAAGCTAAAATGGATGGATATGAAGTTTTAAATTCAGAAGAAGCTGCAAAAGTCGGGGATATTTTTGTGTCTGTCACTGGCGACATAAATGTCATAGGAGAAGTAATTTTAAAAAATTGTAAAGATAAAACTATTATAGCTAACGCAGGACATTTTAATGCTGAAATTGATCTGGACTATTTAAGCAAAAACAGCAAGTCAAAAAGGAAAGTAAGGCCATTTACAGAAGAGTATGTTATGAAAGACGGAAGGCGAATATATTTACTGGCGGAAGGAAGACTTGTAAACTTAAGCGCAGCCGAGGGCCATCCTGCGAGTGTTATGGATATGAGCTTTGCAAATCAGGCTTTAAGTGTTGAATATATTTATAAAAACAGCAAGGATCTCGCATGCAGAGTGTATGCTGTTCCGGAAGATATAGATAAGAACATAGCTGAAATGAAATTAAAAAGTATGGGGATATGCATAGATAAATTGACACCTGAGCAGGAGGAATACCTTAAATCATGGGAAATGGGGACATAAATTACTGCCATGGAGAAAATGAAGTTAGAACCCTTATCTGGGACAGGGCATCTCTTAAGCTGATTGACCAAAGGAAACTCCCATTTAAGGAAGAATATGTTGTCTGCAATACTTGCATGGAAGTTGCAGATGCCATCAGGGATATGGTTGTAAGAGGGGCGCCAGCTATCGGAGTTACAGCCGGCTATGGAGTGGCGCTGGCTTCTTTAGAGTTTAATGGGCACGGCAGGGATAAATTTATATCTTACATAAAAGACAGCATAAAAATATTGTCTGAAACCAGGCCAACAGCAGTAAATTTATTCTGGGCCCTTGGTAGAATGAAGAAGGTCCTTGATTGCAGCAAAAACTTAAAATTGGATGAGATCAAAATAAATCTGGCCAAAGAAGCAGAGAAAATAGAAAGGCAGGACTTAAACATCAATTTTAAGATTGGTGAAAATGGAAAGAAAATATTTGACAGGTACAAAAATAAAATCAAAATTCTGACACATTGCAATGCCGGAGCGCTTGCGACTTCGGGATACGGGACCGCCATTGGAGTAATAAGAAGCCTGGGCAGAGAGGGAAAAGTAGAAAAAGTAATTGTTGATGAAACAAGACCTTACCTGCAGGGAGCAAGGCTTACTTCATGGGAACTTTATAAGGAAAAAATTCCTTTTCACATAATAACAGATAATATGGCAGGATATTTTATGTCTGAGGGGGAAATAGATGCAGTTATTGTAGGTGCAGACAGGATAGTTTTAAATGGGGATGCTGCAAATAAAATTGGAACGCTTGGGTTGTCCATTATGGCTAAATATTACAGCATACCCTTTTATATTGCAGCTCCGCTATCTACAATTGATACAAGCATAGAAAGCGGCAAAGATATTCCGATAGAGCAAAGAGGCGAAAATGAAGTCAGAGAGGTTATGGGAACTAAAATTATACCTGAATACATGCCGGTGAAAAACCCGGCATTTGATGTTACACCGTGTGGCAATATTACGGCTATCATAACAGAAAAAGGAGTTATAGAGCCTCCTTTTAAGGAAAACATTAAAAAAATAGTTACCAGTGGCAATAATACTGATGAAGAAATGGGAGCTGATAAAAGATGAGCAAAAATAAAGTTATGGTACTTGCGGCGGGACTTGGTACCAGGCTCCGTCCTCTTACTGATCTGATATCAAAACCAATGGCTCCAATTGTTAACAAACCTGTTATGGAACATATATTAGAGCTTTTGGTGAAGCATGGCTTCAGGGATATGGTCTGCAACCTCCATTGGTACCCTGAAGTTATAAAGAATTATTTTGGGGATGGTTCCAGGTGGGGTGTAAATATTGCCTATTCCTACGAAGATGAATTGCTTGGTACCGCAGGAGGGGTAAAAAAGGTCGAAGATTTTTTTGAAGGTAAAACTTTTTTAGTTATGAGCGGGGATGCTTTAACTGACATAAACCTGGTGGATCTTATAACATTTCACAAGAAAAAAGGCGGCATATGTACAGTAGTCCTGACAATGGTTGAAGACGCATCTCAGTATGGGGTTGTAATGCTGGATGAAGATAAGAAAATATATGGGTTTCAGGAAAAACCTTTAAGCGGAGAAGCAAAGAGTAATCTTGCAAACAGCGGTATATATGTATTTGAGCCAGAAATATTCGAATACATACCTGAAGGAAAATTTTATGATTTTGGGAAAAACTTGTTCCCGGATCTTCTAAAAAAAGAAATTTCATATTATGGGTATGTGCATAATAAATATTGGAACGATGTTGGAAGCTTATATGAATACCAGCAGGGTAATTTTGATGCTCTTGAAGGGAAAGTAGAGATAAAAATACCTGGAAAAAAAATAAAAGAAGGTGTATGGATAGGCAAGAACTGCAAGATTCAGGAAGATGTTATAATTATTCCGCCTGTTTGTATAGGCAACAGCTGTACCATTAAAAAGGGAGCAAAACTATTTGGCCCCATAATTTTGGGTGACAATACTACTGTAGACGAAAGAGCAGTTATGTACAGGGGAATTAAGTGGGGCAGTGGTTATATAGGAAAGGATGCTTCTTTAATAGGGGCTATTATCGGCTATGACGCAAGAATAAAAAGCAAGGCTTCTATTTTAGAGAAGGCAGTTATTGGCTCAAGGAGTGTTATAGAGAATGGAATAGTAATACATCCAAGCGTTAAGATCATGTCAGGTGAGACAGTAGGCAATGATAAGTTAAATACAAAAGACAACGATGCGGATTGAGATAAAAAAGAAAAGGTATAAAAAGCTAAAGTGAAATTTAGATAATTTCCAGGCATATATCAAATTTTTAAGTATATAGCTTTAATAAAAATTGTTTAAAGACACTAATTTAATTGAATTTTTTAAGGATCTAATTATCCCCCCTGTATGCCCGGTTTGTGGAAATATCAGCCCCGAGTTAATTTGCCTGGCATGCAAATCAAAAATTGAAAAAATTGAAGGTGACGTATGCAAATATTGCGGAAGGCCAATTTCTGATTACAAGAAAAGCCAGACCATAGCTGATGCAGACAAATACACGCGCAGTATCTGCAGTTTGTGCAGAAAAGAAAAATTCAGTTTCTATATGCATAGGAGTTTTGCTTTTTACAAAGGTGCAGTTAGAAAGATAATGCATAAATATAAGTACAAGAAGATGTACAGTCTCAGCAAAGTTTTGGTTGGATTCTTAAAGCAGGCGTACGATAAGTATTATAGAAAAGCAGAGATAGATTATGTTGAAACGGTTCCCGGTGAACATATGCAAATTTTATGCAGCGAATTTTCCAGGGTGATAAAAATTCCATTTGCAGGTAATATAATTAAAATAAAAAAAACGCCAAGACAGCAAACACTGGATTTGTACCAGAGGAAAAATAACTTAAAAGAAGTATTTAAGGTAAGGAACAGTTTGCTGGTATCAGGCAAAAACATATTGCTGATAGATGATATATGGACCACAGGCAGCACATTAAATGAAATTAGCAAAGTGCTTAAAGATTCAAATGCAGATAAGATATATTTATTAACGATAGCAGGAGGAACGTAATTTTTATGAGCAGATTAAAAGGAATTGTGAAATGGTTCAGTCCTGAAAAAGGATTCGGATTTATTGAAGCAAAAGATATGGACGATGTTTTTGTCAGCCATTCATCTATTGTAAAAGATGGATTTAAAACATTGGAAAAGGGGCAGGCTGTAGAGTTTGAAATTGAAGAATGTGAGAAAGGAAACCAGGCCAGGGATGTAACTTTAATATAAATTATCTTTTTAAGAAAGGAGACAGGACAGTGGAATATGTAATTAAAAGCAGGAACTTGAAACTCGATGATTCCATTAAGGATTATGTGGACAAGAAAATTAAGAAAAAAATTGGAAAGTTTTTAGACAGGGGGATAAAGGTAGAAGTAGAGCTGGCTTTTGAAAAAAATCCGAGTATTAATTTAAATAATTTGATTGAAGTTACAATTTTTACTCCAGGAGCTGTAATCAGGGCAACTGGTTCGGGTACTGATGTGTTTGAAGCTGTTGACAGTGTTAGCGGTAAATTAGAGCGCAGGGTTAAAAAATATAGAGATAAGCTTAGACACAGAGAAAAAAGATCTGCCGGTATCAAATCCAAAGCCACTGCAGCTGAAGAGGAGGAAGCCACAAGGAAGGTAGTCAAGATAAAAACTTTTACAATAATGCCGATGTCAATTGAAGAAGCAATTCTGCAGATAGAACTTTTGGGGCATGACTTTTTTGTTTTTATTGATTCTGAAACTAACAGGACCGCTGTGATTTACTGCAGGAAGGATGGTAATTACGGCTTAATAGAGCCAACTATGTGATTTGAGTGAGGATATAATATTTTTTTAAAAATGCTATAGTATGGATATATAAAAGTACAGCCGCAGGTTTAGCTGTATTGGTAATATTTGCGGCAGTGATTTAAAATAAATTTTGCAATATATAAATAAGGTGATAATTAAATGTTTAATAAGTTAGGAAGTATATTAAAATTTGGCGAGGGCAAAAAGCTAAAAAAGTATGACAGCATTGTAGCTGATGTTAACAATTTGGAAAATGAAATAAAGCTGCTTTCAGATGAAGATCTTGCGTCAAAAACCTTAGAATTTAAGGACAGGCACAGCAAGGGTGAAAGCCTTTATGATTTAATGGCTGAAGCTTTTGCAGTAGTGAGGGAAGTTGCAAAAAGGACTCTTAGCATGCGCCATTTTGACGTACAGATAATAGGAGGAGTGGTCTTATTTGAGGGGAAAATTGCAGAAATGAAAACAGGTGAAGGAAAAACGCTTGTAGCAACTCTTCCTGTTTACCTAAATTCCTTTACAGGGAAAAGCACTCATATAGTTACCGTAAATGATTATCTTGCCAAAAGGGACAGCATGTGGATGGGGAAAATATATGAATTTTTGGGACTTAAGGTAGGGCTGATTCAAAATGGCATGCCGCCTTCAGAAAGAAAGCAGCAATACAGGAGCGATGTTGTATATGGAACAAACAGTGAGTTTGGATTTGATTACCTGAGGGACAACATGGTTGCAAACAAAGAAAATATGACGCAGGATGGCCATTGCTATGCCATTATTGATGAAGTGGACAGTATATTGATTGATGAAGCAAGAACCCCTCTTATTATATCAGGAGCTGCCTCTGGCACAGTGGAGATTTACAAGAAATTTTCTCAAATAGTTCCAAGGCTTAAGACAGGCAAAGATTTTGAAGTAGATGAGAAAGCAAGGACAGTTGCAGTAACAGAGGAAGGTGTGGAGAAAGTGGAAAAAATAATGGGGATAGAAAATCTCTACGACCCTTCCAATTATCTTTTCATACACAGCCTTAATCAGATTCTCAAGGCTTGCTATCTGTTTAAAAAAGATGTTGATTATATGATAAAAGATGGAGAAGTAGTAATTGTAGATGAGTTCACAGGCAGGCTAATGCCCGGGAGAAGGTACAGTGAGGGGCTTCATCAGGCTATTGAAGCTAAAGAAAGGGTAAAAGTAAAAGCTGAAAATCAAACTCTGGCAACCATTACAATTCAAAATTATTTTAGAATGTATGACAAACTGGCAGGAATGACTGGAACTGCTATTACTGAAGCAGGAGAATTCAGACACATTTACAAGCTGGAAACAGTAGTTATCCCGACCAATGAACCAATGATTAGAAATAATATGCCGGATTTAATTTATAAAACTGAAAATTTTAAATTCAATAATGTGGTAGAGGATATAACTGAAAGATACGGGAGTGGACAGCCTGTTCTGGTTGGTACAATATCAATTGAAAAGTCAGAAAAATTAAGCAGGATGCTAAAGAGAAGAGGCATTCCACATCAGGTATTAAATGCCAGGTATCATGAAAAGGAGGCAGAAATTATAGCCATGGCCGGGCAAAAAAAAGCTGTTACCATAGCCACCAACATGGCTGGGAGAGGAACAGATATTGTACTTGGTGAAGGCGTTACAGAGTTTGGCGGATTGCATGTGCTTGGAACTGAAAGGCATGAAAGCAGGAGAATTGACAACCAGCTCAGAGGTAGAAGCGGGCGCCAGGGAGACCCGGGGTCAAGCCAGTTTTACTTAAGCCTGGAAGACGACCTGTTAAAACTTTTCGGGTCAGATAGAATTTCATGGGTGATGGATAGGTTTAATTTTCCTGATGATTTGCCAATACAGCATCCAGTGATTAATAGATCTATTGAAAATGCCCAGAGACAGGTTGAGGGAAGGAATTTTGAGATAAGGAAACATGTTCTGGAATATGATGATGTCATGAATAAGCAGAGGGAAGTTATTTATGCAAGAAGGAAAAGAATACTTGAAGAAGATAATCTCAAGGCTGAAGCACTAAATATGATCGGTGATGTGGTGGATAGTATTGTTAAGATTTATATAAATCCAAACGACTATCCTGAAAACTGGAATTTAAAAGAAGTGGTAAATTATGCAAGCTCAATATTTTCCAAAAATATTGAAAACAGCATATTAGATGGTGGAAAAAGTGATGGCGATAAATTAAATTACGAAAAATTAAAGCAAAAAATAATAGACAGGGCTGTTGAATTATATGATGAGAGAGAAAAAGAATTAACGCCGCCTGTAATGAGAAAATTAGAAAAAATGGTAATGTTAAATGTAATTGACAGTATGTGGAAAGAGCATCTTTTGGAGCTGGATTATTTGAGGGAGGGCATTGGACTTCGAGCAATAGGACAGAGAGATCCATTGGTTGAGTATAAACATGAGTCCTATAATCTATTTAAGGAGTTAATAGGAGAAATAAAGGCAGATACTGTAAAGTTTCTGTTTAATGCCAGGGTAGTTACCGAAAGCGAACAGGAAAAAATGAGGGAAAGTGTGCATAAAAATCTAACTGCAGGTGGTTTGCATGAATCTTCTTCGCAATCAAAAATACACGAACCTGTAAAAGTCAAAAAAATAGGAAGAAACGATCCATGTCCATGCGGAAGCGGGAAAAAATATAAAAAATGCTGCGGGAGGCTAGAATGATTGAAGAGTATAAGCAAAAGTTAGACAATCTGCTGGAAAGGCTAAATTATTTAAGGAGTTGTCTTTGAAATAGATAATAAGAATAAAGAGCTGGCTGAACTTCAAAACATGACTCATTCTCCTAAATTTTGGGACAACTATGAAAAAGCTCAAAATTTGAGCAGAAAAATTAATGATCTCAAGGGAATAGTCAATAATTTTAAGCATCTTGAGGAAAAAGCAGAAAATGCTGCATTAGCATTAGAGATACTGGAAAGTGAAGATGACGCTAAATTAAAAGAAGAATTAGAGGAAAATTTAGCAGGTATTAAAAAATTATTGGACCTGGTAGAGGAACAGGCAATATTAGGTGAAAAGTACGACTCTCACCCGGCAGTTGCTGCAATTCACCCCGGGGCTGGCGGAACAGAATCTGCTGACTGGGCAAAAATGCTTTTTAGGATGTATACCAGATGGATGGACAAGAAAAATTTTAAATATAAAGTTGTGGATTACCAGGTTGGAGAAGAAGCAGGTATTAAAAATGTCACCTTTACTGTTAGAGGAAAAAATGCATATGGATTGCTTAAAGTAGAAAAAGGTATTCACAGGTTAGTGCGGATTTCGCCATTTGATGCTTCAAGAAGAAGGCATACATCGTTTGCTCTGGTCGATGTTATACCATTGATAGAAAAAGATGATGCAGATATAAAAATAAATAAAGATGACCTAAGGATTGAGACTTTCAGAGCAAGTGGGGCAGGAGGACAGCATGTAAATGTCACTGATTCTGCAGTAAGAATTACCCACGTTCCAACTAATATAGTTGTGCAATGCCAGGACGAAAGGTCACAAATTTTAAACAGGCAAACTGCTCTTCAGATTTTAAAATCCAGACTTTTTGAGCATGAGCAGAAGAAGAAAAAAGAAGAAATAGAAAAAGTTAGAGGAGAAAAAAAGGAAATTGGGTGGGGCAATCAAATAAGAAGCTATGTGCTCCAGCCCTATCAAATGGTAAAAGACCACAGAACGGGGGTAGAGGTAGGAGACGCAGAGTCGGTTTTGAACGGGGATATTGACGTATTCATTAGAGGGTACCTTACAAAAAGGATATATGAGAAGTAGACTGGAAGTTTTTGTTGTGCTAATATCCATTTATATTTAGTTCAAGTAAATTATAAATTTGAATTCTAAAGAGCAAAATTAATATGATTGAATTTAAAAAAGTGAGCAAGATATACGATGACGGCACTGCTGCCTTAAAGGATATAACGCTATCTGTGAAAAAAGGAGAATTCTTATTTCTTGTTGGTCCGAGTGGTTCCGGAAAATCTACTTTTATAAAATTGCTCATAAAAGAAATTTCCGCTACCAGAGGCAGCATACTTGTAGCTGGAAGAAATATATGCAATCTTAAAACAAATAGAATTCCTCAACTAAGGCGCAATATAGGATGTGTGTTCCAGGATTTCAAGCTCCTGCCCGGCAAAACAATATTTGAGAATGTAGCATTTGCACTGGAAGTTATTGGAAAGCCGGGGTATGTAATAAAAGTCCAGGTTCCCCAGGTCTTACAATTAGTAGGGCTTCACAATAAAATGAATTCTTACCCTTATCAACTGTCAGGCGGGGAACAGCAAAGAGTGTCTATTGCCAGAGCATTTGTTAACAGACCGCCTGTTTTTTTAGCAGATGAGCCTACAGGGAATTTGGACCCTGTAACTTCTGATGGAATAATGAAACTTCTGTCAAGAATTAATTTAGTTGGAACAACTGTAATAATGGCTACCCATAATGAGAGTGTGGTAAACTCTATGAGAAGAAGGGTTGTTGAACTTGAAAGAGGAGAGATAATTAGGGACCAAAAGAGAGGAGTATACGGGCCTTCATGATTAGACCAAAGTACTTTTTTGGTGAAACTTTTTCAATCCTGAAAAGAAATTTTTTAATGTGCTTTACTGCTATAACCACTGTTGCGATTACTTTATTCATTGTAGGACTTTTTTCTATTGTTGTATATGATATCCAGAGCATAATGAGCTCTATAGAAAGACAGGTAGAATTAGCAGTATATTTGGAAGATAATATATCAGAGGAGCTCAATGAGTACATTGAAAATGAAATAAAAAGCTGGGATGAAACAAGGGAAGTAAAATATATATCCAAAGAGAAAGCTATGGAAAAATTTAAAGAGCAAATGGAAGGAAGCAGCATCTTAAAAGAAATTCAAGGCAATCCTCTCCCGGCGTCTTTTGAGATAAAGCTTACGGATCCAAAAAAAGTTGATCAGGTTGCACTTAGATTTTTAGATAAAGATGGAAACTATATTAAAGGAGTAGACGAAGTTGTGTATGGAAAAAGTTATGTCAGCAGGCTCTTTTCAATAACTGCTGTTATTGGGACAATAACTTTTTTGATTATTATAGTTCTCGTGCTGTCAACTATTGTACTTATATTTAACACTATAAGACTTTCTATACATGCCCGCAGAAAAGAAGTTGAAGTTATGAAGCTGGTAGGCGCAACTAATTGGTTTGTAAGGACCCCATTTTTGTTTGAAGGTTTTTTTGAAGGATTTGCAGGGAGCATAATTTCGGTGATAGCTCTATATTTCCTGTCAAACTTTTTAATAATAAAAGGCGAGAGAGCCATAGTTGATACCATGCATATAAAGGAACTGGCTGTTTTAGGAAGCAGCAATGCTATTATTTACATATACCTGGCCATACTGGTTGCCGGAGGGCTGATTGGTATTTTAAGCAGCGGGTTTGCTCTAAAGAGATATTTGAAAATATAATGGCTGCCAGAAGTTGAATAATTTAAAATAATTTATGATTTGTAGTAAAATATGGGTGATATGTAAAATTTAAAGGCAATGTAATATTATGGAAATTGATGGTAAAAAAATTGTAGCAATAATTGTAGCAATAACATTAACAATAACCAGTTTAGTTTTGCTTGCCCCTCACAGGCCCCTTTGTGCCCAATCCCTTGAAGATGAGTTGGAGCAGACAAAAAATGAAAGGGAAGAAACTCAGGAAAAGATCAAGGAAATAACAAAGCAAGAAAAACAATATATGGCACAGGTGAGCGAGACAGAAGGGCAGTTAAGGGTAGCTTCAGAAGAATTAGGGGATTTAAATACCAAACTTTCTAATGTTAAAAGTGAGATAGATAAAACAACCATAGAGCTGGTGCTTAAAAAGCAGGAACTGCAGAAGATAGAGGATGAGCTTGAAGACAAGGTGAAAATACTAAACAATCGGGTAGCTTCTATTTACAAAAATGGAAAAGGCAGTATTCTGGAAATACTGCTCAATACTGAGAGTTTCATAGAATTTGTATCCAGGTTAAAACTTATGAACATTCTTGCAGAGCAGGACGGTGAAATAATACAAGTAATAAAAGATAAAAAGAATGTGACCTTAAACATTAAAAAGACTATTGTTGACTTGAGGGAAAAGGAAGAGGAACATAAGGAAAAAGTTTTAAAACTGGTTGCCCAGGCAGAACAAAAAAAACTTGAAGTAGATGAAATATGCGATGAAATGAAAAGTCTGCTTTCCAAGACAAGGGCCAATAAAAATGCCTTAATTCAGATGGAAAAGCAGTTGGAAATTAGAGAGTCGGAAATTAGCAGGATACTGGAAAGCTACAAATACGGCTCTGCACCTTCTGGAAGATTAATGTGGCCTGCTGCTGGAAAATTGATTTCAGGTTTTGGGTATAGAATTCATCCCATATTTGGAACGAGAAGATTTCATTCCGGGATTGATTTGGCGGCGCCATACGGGACTTTAGTAAAAGCTGCAGATGGAGGGCAGATAATTCAGGCAGGGTACTTTGGTGGGTACGGATATTCAATTATGGTCTATCATGGTGGAGGTTTTGCCACCTGGTATGCCCATCTTTCAAGTATTAATGTATCGATGGGCCAGTTTGTCCAGAGGGGGCAGGTTATTGGGTTGGTTGGTGCTACAGGCTGGGCTACAGGGCCGCATCTTCACTTTGAAGTAAGAATAAATGGTAATCCCCAGAATCCATTAGGTTATCTTCAATAATTATAAAAAATTAATTGCTTTCAGGTGATAAATAAATGAGGAAAAAAGTTCTAAAAATAATTGCCATAGTGGTGGCAGCTATACTTATATTTTCAACTGGCTTCTGTCTTGGAATTAATTCTTCTTTAATAAAAAGATATATAACTTGCGGCAGCTTCGTCAATTCTTCTGAGAGCAGCAGCGGTTTTTTAGGGAAGATACGCACAGATGACGACAGTGAATTTAATATAAAAATCATTGAAGAAACTTTAAAATTTGTTTATGAAAATGCGCTTACAGAGAAGAGCAATCATGAGCTGGTTGGAGCTGCAATAAAAGGGATGCTTGAAAGTCTTGATGATAAGCACACCGAGTACTTTACAAAAGAAGAGTATGAGCAAATTATTGAATCCTATAGCGGCACCATGAGCGGTATTGGAGTTGTTGTTATGATGGATGAAGATGGCCAGACTGTTGTTGTGATGCCGATACAGGATACTCCTGCTTTCAGAGCTGGTTTAAAAGAAGGAGACATCATAGTTAAGGTAAATGGAACAGAAATAAAAGACATTCCCCTGGAAAGTGTTGTTTCAATGATTAAGGGGAAAGAAGGAACAGAAGCTAACCTTACCATATTCAGGCCAAAGGAAAATGAAGAATTTGAAGTAAAAATTGTCAGGGAAAGATTCTACATACCTAATCTATTTTCTAAAATTTTAGAAGAGGATATTGCATATATCCAGTACATTGGCTTTCAGGAAAAAGGGGCGCAAAAGCTGGATGAAGAAATTCAAAAATTAATTGACAGCGGTGCCGGAGGAATTATTTTTGACCTTAGGAATAATTTGGGCGGAATCTTAGATGACGCTGTTGATGTAAGCGACCTATTCTTAGATGAGGGACTTATCGTATCCGTAAAAGGCAGATCGGGAAGTGAGGAAATTTTAAATAATTACTACGCAAAAAAAGGAAAATATACAAAAATTCCTTTAGTAGTATTAATAAATGGATATTCAGCCAGTGCATCTGAGATTGTTGCAGGCGCACTAAAGGATAGCGGGCGTGCTATTTTAATAGGAGAAAAAAGTTTTGGGAAAGGCACCGTTCAGGTACTTAAAGAGTTAACAGATGGTTCCGGCATAAAATTTACAACTGCAAAGTATTATTTGCCTTCAGGCAGTTCCGTAGAGGGGAAAGGACTGTATCCTGATATTATGGTTAAGTTGGACCCGGATTCTGAGGAAGACGTACAGCTTGAGAAAGCCATAGAAGAAATTAGCCTGCTTATAGATAAAAACACATCTGAATAGCTTAAATTAAAATGAAAAACTCCTGGGAAAACAAAGTAATTATTGCTAGAAATAAAAAAGCACTGAGAGATTTTTTTATACTTGACAGCTATGAAGCCGGAATAATCCTGAATGGAAGTGAAGTAAAATCTATCAGGGAGCATAAAGTAAACTTAAGAGATAGTTACGGACGAATCAGGGATGGAGAATTACTTTTATATAATATGCATATATCTCCGTACAGTAAAAGCAGAGTGGAGGACATAAACCCTAAAAGGATCAGAAAATTACTGATGCATAGAAGAGAGATTGACAGAATTGCCGGAAAATTAACTGATAAGAGTTTAACGCTGGTTCCTTTAAGCGTATACATGGTTAAAAATTTGGTAAAGATAGAAATAGCAATAGCCAAAAGCAAAGCAAAAAGGGATAAGAGGAGAGATATAGAAAAAAGAGAGTATGATAGAGAAATCAGGAGAGCATTTAAAAATATTTAAAACTATTGTATAATATAGCTGTCTTCAAAGTAGTTGACAAATCGGGGGCGATTTGGATTCGACGGGGATAGGTTGAGCTTGGATTGCAAGTCGAGTTCCAGAACTCGTAAAAACTGGGTTTAAAAACAAACGCTGATAATAACGAATTAGCTTTAGCAGCCTAAGAGCCGCTAACGTCTACAAAAAGTTTCCTGTGCTTTTTGATAGGCGCCGAGAAGCAGGATACTTTGCTACAGTTTGCCTGTGGCTGCAGCAGAGGAAATTTTACAGGCTAACTTTTTTCGAGTATGTCCATATAAACGAAAAAAGTAATAATTAAATATGGACTAAGCTTGTAGATGTCTAAGTGTCGATATCTTCGGACGCGGGTTCAATTCCCGCCGCCTCCACCAATGAGACCAATTTGAACCTTTTTGAGCAAAATCCAGAGAATTTTGCTGATTGATCCGCCCAGCATTTCCGTCTCAACCGCACCTTGGGCGCGGAAAGCAAGCAGGATGTTTTGTGCTTATTACCAGATGCCGGCCAGTATTGTGCAATGGATATTCTAAAGATATATAAGGAACAGCACGGTATAGAGAAAAACTTTGGTTTTCTAAAAGATCCTTTAATAGTAAATGACCTTTTTTTAAAAAAGACTTAAAGAACATTTTTTAAGCATCGGTAGAAAGCAAAAAATATTTAAAAAAATACAGATGATAAAGATTTATTTAGTTGGAGTAAGCGATGTTGGCAAATCAACTATTGGCGAATTATTAGCCAAAAACTTAGATTTTGTTTTTTATGATTTAGATAAAGAAATAGAAAGATACTTTAATAGTCCCATAGAATATATTCAGGAAAAATGTTGGATGGGTTATGGTTATAGAGAAAAAACAAGAGTGGTTTTGAGGAAGTTACTAAATAAAAGAGAAAATTTAGTGATAGCTTCATGTCCATCAGGATTAAGAGATAATTATTTAAGAGAATATAAAAAGTCAAAAGGAAATAAGGAAGATAATTTGATTTCAGTTCATATTGCAGATACACCTGAAAATATATTAGAACGAATAACTTTCTATGATAAAGAATCGAGGTTATTAAATAAGAAATTAAATGAGAAGAAAAAAAGACTTTATTTAAAAGAGATAAAAAAAGATATTACATTTTTTAAAAAATTCAATAATAGAGCAGATTACGAATTTAATATAGAAGGCTTAAAGCTTAAAGATATACCGAAAATGCTGATAAAATTTTTAGAATCAAGGAATGAAGAATTTAAAAGATATATGGAATAAAGAATACTGAGAAAATCTATTCTGAAATTATGGATTCTAACCCATTTTTTGACTAATTCTATTACATTATTTTGTTTTTTCTTCATATAATATTTTTCCTGTTTTAAAAACTTCATGAGTAAAACTGCCAATTACATCTTTATTTTTTTCCACTTCCTCAGATGTTTTAATTATTATATCGATTGGGAATCCAGAATTTTTTAGCAATTTTCTTAATTCGTATATTCGTTTTGGAAAAGGCAGGTTGGTGTTTTTTATTATGAACAAGTCAATGTCGCTATTTCTATTAAAACTACCTTTTGGATAAATAATTTACGAGGCCGTCAATGTCGGTATTAGTCGATATGTCTGTTTGAATTATCTTACCAGCTTTGCCAGTGCTGCAACGATATTATCCAACGCTGACTGGCTTGGCAGTTTCAGTTTTAGTTCTAGCGTGAGTTTATTATAAAACATAATCCAACCTTGGAAAAACCCTGTATTTATAAGGGTTCCCAGGATTGTCAGTTGTATACACCAACACCATTAATCTTCAGGCGACTGTCATGCAAATCCTTAATCTCCAGTGCTTCCATAAATGTATTTTCCATATCAGACATCTCTTCTAGTTTATATATAGCTTTAGCTGCACCCGGTGTTTTTGACTCTTCTAGTACTGTAGCAAGCCTTATATTATTTAGAGTATCAAATAGTGTATCTAATGTTCCATTAAACTCAGTGGAAAGCCTTACCTTTCGCCATGTGATTGTAGCTAAAAGATAGCCTAAAACACAGCTAAATATATGGACCTGTACATTATGATCCGTCCAATGAAACTGTGGCGTTATTGCCAGGTGATATGGATTCTTTAGATTCTTAAAGGCATTCTCTATTTTTGATTGGCCATGGTATGCTCCAATAATTGAAGCAGTGCTCCAGCTGTGTCTGTTTGTCATTATAATCCTAAATCCCAGGCTGTCTTCTATCTTTTTTAGTAATTTGTAATTTATAGAAAACTTGAGTGTAAATCTTCCAGGAGATCTACACTCAAGCGACCAGTTGATTATATTTTTTACATATTGTCCTTTTATTATACTTATTACCTTCTCCTCTAATTTGTCTCTGTCCCTCTTTTTTGCTCTTGGACTGGCAAGACTTGCCTTTAGTTCTTCCAAGCTTTTCTCTATCTTTGTAAGAGACTGATAAATTCCTCTTATTCTGCCAGCTTTAAGCCTGGAGGATATAAAAATAACTACAGTCCTCTCATGTCCCCAAATTATTTGCTTGTTTCTATAAGTTTTAAGTAGATTGCCATCAATATTTATCTCCTTAAAGTTACCAGTAGCATCTTCTATAAGTTTTTTGTGATGGTAAGGTGTAAGTGCTTCAACATAGTGCAGCCCTAATTTTTCTATGATAGCCAGATTCCGTTTGGAATTATTCCCATGGTCAAAGACTATTGTGTGCCTGCCCGGGTCCAGTCCTAACTTTTCTAATCTTTCCTTTACCTTGCTTACAGTTTTTCTAAAAACTACTGAATCGGTTATATTGCCATCATAGCTAAGATGAAATAGCGGTATCATGTCATCTTTTGTAACTACCATGACAAGTCCTACTTGTCTAAGATCATGCCTTTTTTGTTTGTTCCTGCCACGTTTTGCGATAGTAGATTTTACATTTGTACTGTCAATGTAGGTAAAAAAATTGGTAGTATCAAAAAACAGGCTATCACTTCCCAGATTATATATTTTAAAAGCATTACTTAAAATTTCGGCTTCTATTTCAGGTATTTTATCTACAGGAAGTGCATCCATAAGATCCCAGAAATGCTGGCTGTCCATCTTAGATAGGCTGCATCTTAGAAGATACTGCAAAGTAGTTGTCTTAGCCCAGCCTAACCATCCTCTTTTGCTGGTAGGCATGCAGACTCTTCCAATAGCTGCAAGGGTTAGAGTAATTCCTGCAGTTAAACTGTTTCTTATTGGTTTTTTTGACGTGTAAGATCTTTTTGAATCTATATATTTATTTATTATATTAGGGATATCTAACTTGGAAGCTATGTTAAGTAGTGCTGCAACTCCACCATGAGAATAAGATTTTAACCGTATCCTGCTTGTTATACCCTGCAGGCGCCTGAGCAGGCCATCAGCTTTGCCAAGATATGCCAGTACAATGGGCCTTGGCTTGCCATTTATCCGTTTTGATTCAACTATATACCAATATTTATGTCCCCTTGATACTTTTGCTTGAATAGTAGCCATAAATCCATCCTTATTAGTGTATACTTAGTTTTTAATTTCTTATTTAGAAATACTATTTACAATATATATGTCAAGTTATTAATTATATCAATCAGTATATACACTAATTTTTGCTATAAAAAATCCCGCAATCCCTTGAAAACACAAGTGATCCCGGGTTAAATACTCTTATCAAAATTCAATTTTATAATAAACTCATGCTAGGCCACTAAATTGATGGTACGGTTAGTGAGGCTGTCTTCATCGGGAAGTTTTTTGATCTCGTATCTTTGGGTTGATCTAATCTGTCCAATTGCCCGGCAAGCACGCCTCTGGGATATGTTATACTTATACTTTGCTGCAACTACTGCATACTTGCGCTTGGCCGGGTTTACAAGTTTCCCTCCGCCACATCCTTTAGTATGGCATTATCTAAAGCCTGGTCGGCTACGAGCCTTTTAAGTCTGGCATTTTCCTTCTCCAGTTCCTTTAGCCGTTTGGCCTGGTTGATCCTCATTCCGCCATATTCTTTCCTCCAGCGGTAATAGGTCTGCTAGGTAATACCCAAATGTCTTGTAGCTTCCGCAGCAGTACTGCCTTTACTGATAAGTACCTCTGCCTCTCTTAAAGAGTTGATGATCTGTTCTGGCGTGTAGCGTTTTCTTGGCATAGTCCTTTCCTCCTTCTTTCTATTTTACTGGCCCAAATCCTAACTTTCAACTTGGACCAGTTTTCGGGGGAAAGGTCAAATATTCAAGATTACTCTTTTATTATCAACCAAATATGTATATAATACAGTATGTAATACTGTATTTATTACATGTAAGGTAGAATATGAGTCAAGCAAGAACTTTAGGAAAAGTAAGTGCTAATTTAATAAGTAAGCTTTACGAAGATACAAAGACAATTTTTACTATTTCTGATGTCCAAAAAATTCTTGATAAAAATTATAATGAAACAACAGATCTTTTAAGCAAACTGGTAAAAAGAAAAGTAATCAACCGTCTCAAACAGGGAAAATTTTTAATTATTCCTCAAGAGATCGGAAATGTTGATAAATATTTCGGTAATTGGTTTGTTGCAGCAAGAGAAATAGCTAATTCACCTGAGTATTATGTTGGTTTTTATAGTGCAATGCAGTATTGGGGTATGCTCACACAACCATTGTCTAAAATTTTTATAGTAACTCCAAAAAGGCAAGTTGTACCTAAGCAGATGAAGGATAACCTGATCTTTGTTTTTATGAAAGAAAAATCCATCTGGGGCATAAAAGAAGAGTGGGCCACTCAATCCCAAAGAGTAAGAGTATCTGATTTGGAAAGAACAATTTTAGACGCATTAATATACCCTCAACATTGTGGTGGAATTACAGAAATTGCTAAAGGGGTTTGGATAGTTAAAGATAAGATTGACTACAGTAAATTAGAAGAATATATAAAAAGATACAATAAAAATGTAGCAGCCAAACGCCTTGGTTATGTTCTGGAAATATTAAAGATTAACGAGCCCTCTTTATTGTCAAATTTAAAGAATTATATAAAAGATCGTTATGATTTATTAGATCCTACAATGCCTTATAAAAATAAAAATAAAAATAACTGGCGGTTGATTGACAATGTTGGAAAAAATCAGATTCTAAATTTAATAAAATATTAATAATGATAGATTATTTTCAAATTCAAAGATTGGCATCCCAAAATGAAATACCAGAGAGTATTATTGAGAAGGACTATTTTATAGAACTCATGTTATTCTATTTAAGTAATGATGAGTATTTCAATAAAAAAGTTGTTTTCAGAGGCGGCACGGCTTTAAAGAAGATTTATTTTCCAGACTATCGTTACTCGGAAGACTTAGATTTTATAATAGAAGAAAAAGGAAATCTTGCAGATTTAGAACAAAGACTTGATAGAATTCTTTTAAAGATTTCGTCTGATTTTCCGTTTGAACCAACTAAAGAATCAAGGCTCAAAAATGACAGACTTCAGATTTTTATCCTCTACGATATTGTCCCTAATATTAGGGGAATAAAAAAATTAAAGTTGGATATTTTAAAAGATATTTTTATTCCTTCTTTTAGAAAGAAAAAAATTATTTTCACATACAAGGATTTTAAAGAAAAAGATTGCCAACTTAATACATATATCTTAGAGTCAGTGGTGGTAGATAAAATTTCCAGGATATTGGATATAGATAAAGAATCCCGCGATATTTATGATCTCTGGTACCTTTTGAAGTTCAATTTGGATATTTCCAAAATAAAGGAAGGGCTTAAAAAAAGATTTGGATATGAAGTATGTTTTTCTAATCTTTTAGGTGAAATTAACTCAGAAGCATACAGGCAAGTCTGGAAAATAAGATTAGCAAGACAGATAAAAGAATTACCTCCATTTAAAGTAGTTAATACTCAATTAGAAGAGTTAATTAAAAATAAGCTGATTTGAAATAAGGAAGATGTATGATAAATATTATTACCACCGTACCTTGTGGTTTAACCTGATAAGAGATTTTCGCAAAATGCAATTGAATTAATCAGAAAGTTAAAGATTATCTGTAATTTTCAGTTAAGCTTAATATTTTAAATCTATCTGCTATAATATTAAAAATTTACTGGAAATGAGTTTTACCGAATAAGTAAATATTAAAAAAGACTTACAAATAAAAGGATTAATAAATTTGTTGGACCATAAAATTTTATATAACTCAGATAAAATATCTGCTAATTATGCCGAAAGGGATTATCTTGAAGAAGCCGAGGAAGCAATACTGGAGGAATTAGAGGCAGATCTAAAAAATATGGATATGCTTGATATGGGTGTAGGAGGGGGAAGAACTACCAGATATTTTGCTCCTCTGGCAGGGAGCTACATTGGTGCTGACTATGCCCGGGCCATGATAAAGATATGTAATGATAAATATAAGGGGAAACATCTTTTTTTAGAAAGTGATGCAAGATCAATGGATGAGCTTAGCGATAATTCATTTGATTTTGTACTGTTTAGCTTTAATGGAATTGACAGTTTTACTCACGAAGACAGGATTATTGCTTTAAAAGAAATCAGGAGAGTCCTTAAAAATAATGGATACTTTTGTTTTTCTTCTCATAATTTAAACTGGGAAAATCTTTCTGATATTTTTAGATTTAAATCAAGTAAAATAAAATTAAGTAAAAATGCCGGGTTAAAAGGCTGTATTGAACTGCCGAAAGAAAGAATAAAATTCAGTCATAGGACAATCAGGCTAAGTTACCTGAATAGAAGTTTTATTATGAAAAATTTTATAGAAGAATTTAAAGAAAATGGGCGTGGCTCACTTTACGATAATTCACTTCATGGAAAAGCCAGCATATATTATATTACGAGAGCAGAACAGATAAGGCAGCTTGAAAGTTCAGGTTTTATAAATATCCAAACCTATTCCAGAGAGGGTATTAAAACTGACATTAGAGGCCAGCTAAATAAGGGCGGGTGGATTTACTATTTTTGCCAGGTAAAAAAAGATTGAGTTTAAAAACATAATTTAAAGGAATAAAGTGGATAATAGGCCAATAGGAGTTTTTGATTCAGGAGTTGGAGGCTTGACAGTTCTCAGGGAAATAATGAAGATTGTCCCAAATGAAAATATCTTATACTTTGGGGATACGGCCCGGGTACCATATGGGCCGCGTGATTTAGGAGAAGTCAAAAAATTTGTTTTTAAAATAGCTTCCTTTCTATATGAAAAACAGGTTAAGCTGATTGTAATTGCATGCAATACTTCCACAGCGGCTGCTTTAAATGATTTAAAGGTGAAATTTAACATCCCTGTAATAGGAGTTATTGAGCCTGGCGCCAGAGCATCTGCACGTGTGACTAAGAATAAGAAGGTTGGGGTAATTGCAACCAAGGGTACTGTGGAAAGCAAAGCTTATGATAATGAAATAGCTAAAATAGATC
>Ga0210003_1001405_pt1 | contig 21300 bp, 20 predicted proteins | sample LantaG_FD_182804 | JGI IMG/M metagenome (GOLD analysis project Ga0210003, IMG submission 182804) | Deep subsurface microbial communities from Baltic Sea to uncover new lineages of life (NeLLi) - Landsort_02402 metaG (SPAdes) (version 2) | ecosystem: Environmental > Aquatic > Marine > Oceanic >... | reverse complement strand
AAAAAAAAAAAAAAAAAAAAAAAAATACTAGGAGCTTTCATTCTCTCTTTCTCTCTTCCGCGTTTCTTCCGAATCCTTGCTTTTTTCCTGTGTTTGCCTGTTTACAAAAATGAAACGAAAAGAGAAGAAGAAGAAGAAGAACGCCAATTCTAACTACTCGGAGTCGCTGCTCTCGTTCTCGCTCTCGCTCTCCCGCATCCTCCTCTGGCCCTCCTTCGTCAGAACCGCCCTGTCCCTGCCGGGCTCCCCGGCGAACAGCGGCGACGCCCGGAACAGCGCGACTCCGGCGGCGAAAACCGCCAGGTTAATCAGAATCGGAAGCTTCTCGTCGGTCCTCACGAGGATCGGCGCGAGCCCAAAGTTGACGAGCAGGCTGCCCCAGAGAGGAGAAAAGACCAGGAGCCAGCCGTACCTCCAGGTCACGAACGACGACGGTCTCACGCGAGAAGCAAAACCCGCAACGAACCCGGCGACGGCAGCGAAGACCGTCGTGAGGTTGCGCTGGTCGTCGGGTAAACCGGGAACGACCTTGCACCCCGTTTCCGATTCGAGGCAGGTCAGAAGGGCGTCCATGGCCTTTTCGAGCGCGGCGCCGTCGCCGCCGTCCTCCCTGCGGACGAACAGGTTGCCGTACCTCGCCGCCAGCTCCAGGTAGAAGCCTCGCGAGAGCTTGGCGCCCGTGCCTTCCCCGGGGAGGATGCGGAGCATGTTTGGCGCTGAAGGGTCGGCGAGAACGACGACGGTAGAGGGGTCGGGCCTCCAGGCCCTTCTCAGGTCGTCGTCCGTGGGGGCGGCGGGGTCGTCGCGGAAGCGCGTGGCGAGGCGCACGCGGAAGCCGCCCTCGCCTCCATTTCCTTCGAGGGCGCGGATGCGCGCCGCCAGGGCCGGCTCGCTGCCGTCCGGGATCAGCCTCGCGGTGTCGACGACGACGTCCGAGGCCGAAACGCTTGCTGATGAAAGGGCGGCGAAGGAAGGCGGGACGGCGACGAGGAGCGGCGCGGGGAGGGACAAGGCCACGGCTGCTGCGGCTGCTGCGAGCCTCTGGCGGCGGAGGGGGAGAGGCGGAGTCGACGAGGTTGAGGTCGACTCTTCGAGCGACGACGAGCGCTCCGATCGATGAGCCTCGGCGGCGACGGGGACGACCTCTCTGCGCTTCGTCGCCCTCGCGGCGACGCCGTTCCGCCTCACATCAGCGCCACGGGATGCGGTGCGGTGCATTCTCATTGCAGGAATGACAGCGGCGCGAGAGGGAGAGGCGATCGAAAAAAGAAGAAAAAAGTCAATTCAGCATTCGGTTTTTTTGTTGCAAGTTAGTTTTGATAAACGGAAAGGAAGGGAAAAAAAATAATCAAACTCTTCTTCTTCTTCTACCAACCTCCTCCACCGCCACCTTCATCATCATTGTCATCATCGCTACCGCTACTCCTCCCTCCGTCCTCGTCATCACTGCTAGCAGGTCCACCTTCTCCATCGCTATCACCATCGTCATCCTCCTCCTCGGAAGACAGCGCGTCGCCGACGGGCCCGGCCCCCTTTGCGCTCTCGTCCTCCTCCCTCCGCCGGTCCCAGTCCTTCATCTTCTTACCCCCGGCCAAGGTGTCGTAGTTGGGGTTGAGCACGTCCCATCCCTTGGCGGAGGGCGGGGGCGCATTCGACCTGTTCGCGCCAGCATGATTCGCGGCTGCGGCGACGGCGGAGCCTCGCAGCGCTGCCAGGAAGCCCGCCTTGCCCGCGGCCGTCGCCGTCGCCGCCTTGGCGCCCGCGGCCTCGGCCTCCCTGGCCTTGCGCTGCGCCGTCGAAACGGCATTAAACAAGGCCACCACGCCCCTGGTCGCGATCTTCGAGAGCATCTTCTCGCGCGCGTCGTGCTCGGGGTCCTCCCCGCGGGAAGGGACGCGGGCGTGGCCCCTCTTTTTCAGCAGATCGGCCCTGGCTTTGCGGGCGCTGGTGGCCTTGGCCGTGGTCTCGTCGTCCTCCCTCGCCCGCTTGAGCACCGACTTGGAAGCCGCAAGGACCGCGGCGGGGCCCGTTTTCGCGTGCGGGGCCTCCATGATCTTGGCAAAGGCCTTGGCGAGGGCGGCGTCCTTGTTGGAAGGGGGTCGAGGCTCTTTGTTCTTCGACGCCTTTTTGCTCTTTTTCAGAGCGGCGGCGGGGTCGGACGCGACGGCCTTGAACTCTTGCTGCTCGCCTTCTTCGCCTTCTTCGTCATCATCATCCTCCAGTTCCTCCTCCTCGTCGTCGCCGCCGTCGCTCTCGTCGCCAAACTCGTCGTCGTCGTCGTCGTCGGAGCCCGCGGGGGGGATCGCTGTTGTTGTCGAAAGTTTTTTGGAACGTTTTTTTTTTTTGTTTCGAGGTCGAGGTTGAGAGGTTGAAGCGTCGAAAAAAAGGTCAATCAAAATGCTAGCCGCCGAAGAAGGGGAAAATGCATCGCCTTTCGCTCTCTCTTTTTCGACGCGTTCTGCTCTTTCTTTTACTCATCGCAAGTCACAACAGCAAACGAACGCACCTGCGGCACCGGCACGAGCGGCGGCGGCCTCGAAGACGGCGTCCTTATCGTCTGAACCGGAGGACTCGCTGCCGCTGCCGCCGCTCGGGCGGCGAAGAGCCGTCGTCGTCGACGCCACATGCGCCGCTGATGATGCGACTGCCGTCGCGCCTCCGGGTCCCCTGCTGGATCGCGTCGTCATATCACGCTCTGATGATGACGTAGAGGCTGCGCTTGTTCGTGCAGTAACCGGGCGCACGCTCTCTTTACGCGCGTGCGAGAGAAGAAGAAGAAGAAGAAGAAGAAGAAGAGAGAAGAGAAGTAAAAAACGAATGGTTCGAAGGAAAAAAAAAACGAAAATTGAAAAAAACTCGCTCCACTTTTCGTCGCCCGCTCGACGGAGTCTCTTTTTGCGAGGCTCTTTCTCTCCTACTTCCACCCTCTTCCACCTCGCCATGTGCGGTCCCACAGGTACGTCTTGAAGCCCTCTTGCTCCTCGTGTAGAGACAAGAAGCATCGAACGCTTTGAAGGCCCGCCTTCTCCCTTCTTGATGCTAATAAAAAATACTTTTGTCCGATCCCATCAAAATCCATCACCTTTCTTCTTTCCTTTCCAGGTTCCATGTTCTGCCTCGGCATGTCCGTCTTCGGCTTCCTGTTCATGGGCCTCTTGGGCCACCTGCTGAGCCGCGACTACCAGTGCGTGTGGGGAATCGGGGAGAGAGCAGCGAGAGAGAGTGGGAAAAGAGAGCGATGATTGATGTTCTTTTTTTCGATTGCTCATCTCTCTCTCGACCTCGACCTCGACCTCCTCGAAAAAAAAACTCTCTCCTTCAACAGGTATCTCGGCGAGTGGTACGAGCCGAAGACGGGAGGCGCCGACCACGTCCCTTCCTACGAGGCGCAGCGCAAGGCGGCCGTAGCCAACTGCTGGAAGGTGGCGTGGATGTACGCGGCCTGTGGCGCGGCGAGCGCCGCGGCGCTTGCGCTCGGCGGAAGGCGGCGGTGAAGAAGAAAAAGAAGAGTTTTTTGTTCTTTTTTCTTTCTTTCTTCCGCGCCCTCCTCTTTCCTTCTTCCTTCGCTCCCCCTTATCAATGTAGAATCTTTTCATGCTGCCTTTTCATTTTATTCAAAATTCAAGTTCTTTTACAAATAAAGCTGCGCGGAGGAGGTAGAAACAAATGCGCGACAGAGATTAAAAAAACACTCTTGTTTTTTCTTAAAAAAGAGAGGAAAAAAAACCTTTTCACTAAGTCCTCGGCCCTCCCCCCAATGTCGCCTCCGGCAGCCTCTCCACGGTGTACCTCCTCCCGCTCAGGTACATCACTGGCACGCCCGGGATCTTCCTCACCCTCCTGCGCAGGTCGCGGTCGCAGGTGGCAACGATGTAACACCGATGCGCTTTCGCTCGCTGGCAGAGGCAGTCGTCGGCGTACGTCCCCTTGTGGTCGCACGGCAGCCTCTCGAGCCGAGGGTCCTTGGCGACCCGCAGCGCGACCCTGTACCTGGGACCAAGCTTCTCCAGCTCGGCCACTACGCACTCGGTCACGCACGGCACGCACTCGGCGTAGAGGCAATCCATCATCCCCTGCACGAGGTCGATCTTGTTCTTGATCGAGTGGTTGATGAAATTCGTGTCGACAAGCACCTGGTAAGGGGGTCCCAGGCGCTCGTTCCAGCGGAAGAAGAGGGAGGAAGGGGTGGCCTCGACGTGGCGGACCTCGGGCTCCTTGGGCTTCTTCTGGTTGGCGGAGGGACTGGAGTGGTGGTGGTGGTGGTGGTGGTGGTGAAGGAAAGAAGGAAAGAAGGAAAGAGAGAGAGAGAGAGAGAGAGAGAAGAGGGTGAGTTTGAAAGGTGGAGATCGAGGTCGAAAAGAAGAAGAAGAACGAAAACGAAAAAAAGAAATCGAGTTCGAAAACTCACGGCTTCAGATCCTTGGGGTTGCGCAGGCGCTTCACCTCTGCGAACTTGCGCGTCTTCTTGGCCTTGCCCATAACTGGTATGCGAGTTGGGTGCAGGAGAAGAGCAGGAGACGACGGGGGGAAGGGACGAGAAAGAAGCAAATGCGGCGACGACGGCTGCCTGCTTGCTTGCTTCGACAGCGAAAAATCTAGCCGCTCGCCTTCCTTTTTTCTTTCAATCGCAGGCTCTGCTTCGCTGCCGGGCTCCAGCTATAGAAATAGATCGACTCGTGCGACGTGCTCGTCGGGCGAGAAGAAGTCGAGAAGGAGAGGGGAAAAGGAGCTTGCGCGCGAGAGAAGAAGAAGAGAAAAGTGAAGAAAAAGCATTGAAAATTCCATAATTTTTTTCCAGACAAAACAGCAACGCCATCACTCCGCATTTTCGAGCTTTTTTCCAGCCGCCGTGCGCTCTCGGCAAACGCTCTCTGCCTCTCTGCCTCCCTACACGAGTGTCGTTTTAGAATCTTTGAGCTATACAGCGCAAATCAGAACCCACCGCCGATCTCATCGAACGGGAAGGCGACCGCAAAAGAACGAGAGGCATTGGTCGAGAAAACAACAACACCAAACGCTCGTTTGTTTCTTCCGTCGACGGCTCGCTCTTCCTCTTCTTCACACATTCCGCGCCCCGCCTAGCCGCCTCTCGGCTCTCTTTCTACGCATCTCCGATCGCTGACAGCGCAGCCCTCGACTTCACCTAAGCATCCATGGGCACGCGGATCTGCGTCAAGGGCCTCCCGCGCCACGCCGACGAGGCCACGCTCAGGACGCACTTTGCAAACATCGGCACCTCGAGCGCCGGCGGCCGAACTTCCTCGACCTCTTCCTTGTCAAAGGTCATCATCACCGACGCCAAGGTCGTCCGCACCCCGGACGGGCGCTCCCGCCAGTTCGGCTTCGTCGGCTTCCGGAGCCACGAGGACGCGCTGCGGGCCCTGGAGTACTTCGACCGGTCGTTCATGGGCGCGGCCAGGCTCTCGGTGGAATGGGCGAGCGGCGTCGGCGTCGGCGTCGGCGTCGGCGGAGGTGGAAGCAGCGGAGGCGGCGGCGAGCGAGCCGAAGGAGGAGGAGAAGACCTCCCGAACGCCCCCTCGCGCCCCTGGTCCAAGTACACCAAGGCCAAGCTCGCCGCCGACGCTGCTGCCGCGGCACACATGCGAGGAAGCGACGAACAACAGGAGCTCCTCCCCGCTCCTCCGCCTCTCGCCGGAGGAGGCAGGGGAGGCAAGGGAGGCAAGGACCCGAAAGCGTCGAAGTCGTCGTCGTCGTCAAAGGCAGAGGAGGACCCTCGCTTCGCCGAGTTCCTCTCGCTGATGGCCCCGCGCTCTGCGGTGCCGCTGTGGGCCAACGACGACGGTACAGGTACGGGGAAGGGGCCCGCCGTCGCGAGCCAGCCCTCGACGCCGGCGCTGCCGAAGAAGACGAGGGGAGGAGATGACCAGGGAGAAGAGAGCGACGATGACGAGCTTTACCAAGAGCTCCCCGCTTCGAAAGCTTCCGACGAAGAAGCTTCCGACGAAGACGACAAGCCGGTCCCCCCGCCCTCCGACCCCGCCGTGGCCGACGCGGCGGTCAGCGACCTCGACTACCTGAAGCGCCGCGTCGTGAGCGAGATCTCGAGCGACGAGGAGGAGGAAGAAGAGGAGGAGAAAGAGGAAGACGAGGGAAGCGACGACGACGGCGACGACGACGACGACAACGACAAAGGTTCCGCTTCCGAGGAAGAGGAGGAGAACAGCGACGCTTTCCTGCCCCCGCCTCCGCCCTTTGAAGCTCCGATGCCGACGGTGACAGCGGGGAATCAGCAGCAGCAACAAGCTCACCCGAGCAGCTCGGGCCTCGACCTCGAGTCCGCGCTCGCCTCCTGCCGCGGCCGCCTGTTCCTGCGAAACCTACCTTTCACGACGACCGAGGACGACGTCCGCGCTCTGTTCGAGGAGCACCGCGACGCGGAGTCGCTCTGGGAGGTTTCGAGCGTGCACGTGGTCCTGGACCGCGTCTCGAGGCAGTCGCGTGGCATCGCGCTGGTGCAGCTGTCTCCTCCTCCTTCCGCTTCTTCTTCCATCCCGCATCCCGCCGAGGGCTCCAGGGCCGCGGCCGCCTCCGCCGCGGCCGCCGCCTCGGCGGCCCTGCGAGCCCTTGACGGCTCGATCTTCCAGGGCAGGCTGCTCCACGTCATGCCCGCGAGGCCCGCCCCCGAGCACGAGAAGGAAGGGGACGGGGAAGGCGAAGAAGGAGCGGAGAAGGAAGGCCAGAACAACAGCGAGACCTTCAAGGCGGCGAGGGAGGCGGCCCGCCGCGCTGCAGCCGGCGGCGTGGGTGAGTCCCAGGCGTGGAATTCTCTGTTCATGCGCCAGGACACCGTCGCCGCCGCCGTGGCCGCCCACTTCGGCGTTTCCAAGAGCGACCTGCTATCCAGGGACGCCGGGGACTCGCCGGCCGTCAGGATGGCGCTGGGAGAGGCGCACGTGATTTCGGCGACCAAGGCCGCGCTCGCCTCGGCCGGCGTCGACGTCGCGAAGCTCGAGGCGTCCGCTGCCGCCGCCGGGAAGAAGAACGACAGGGGCAACAAGAGCTCTGCCCCTTCTCCCGTCATCAAGCGCTCCTCGACCGCCCTGCTGATCAAGAACCTCCCCTACGCCACCACCGAGCACGAGCTCCGCGCGCTGCTGGCCCCCTTTGGTCCCTTGAAGCGCCTCGTGCTCCCGGCGACGAGGGCGGTCGCGCTCTGCGAGTTCCAGGCGCCTCCCGACGCGCGGTCGGCGCTGCGCGGCCTGGCCTACCGGAAGCTCCACCACGTGCCCCTGTACCTGGAGTGGGCGCCGTTTGGCGTGTTCGCCGAAAACGCGCCGACGCTGATGGACAGAGGAGGAGGAGGAGAACAGGCAGCGGAAGACGTGGCGGCGGCGGCGACCGAAACAGCAGCAACGACGACGGAAGCGGCGACGACCAAGAAGCAGAAGAAGGCCGAGGCCGTCGCCGTCCTCGCGGCTTCCGATGCCCCCGCTACGGCAGCCTCTACCGCCTCCACCTCCGCCTCCACCCGCACGCTCTTCGTCAAGAACCTCGCCTGGGCCACCGACGACGAGCACCTGCGCAAGCACTTCGAGGTGCTGCTGCGCTCTGCCTGCAAGCTCCCCGCGACGGCGCTCCGCTCCGCTCGCGTCGCGAGGAAGAAGAAGGAGGGCGCCAAGGGCGGAGGCAGCGGCAGCGAGTCCCTCCTCAGCGCCGGGTTCGGCTTCGTCGAGCTCGAGTCCGAGGAGGCCGCCGCGGCCGTGCTGAGGGCCTGCTCGAGGGGGTCTCGAGGCGGGGCGCCGCCGCCGCCGAGGCTCGACGGCCACGCGCTCGTCGTCGAGCCCGCCTCCAACTCTTCGTCCGAAAACGCAAACGCCTCCAACTCTTTCAACCCTTCCGCGAAGACAAAAAAGGACGACGTCAGGACCAAGCTAGCGGTGCTCAACGTCGCCTTCCAGGCCACGCGCACCGACTTGGTCTCGCTCTTCAGCCCCTTCGGGGCCGTGAAATCCTGCCGCGTACCCAAAAAGGCGGCGTCGCTCGACAACTCGCATAGGGGGTATGCCTTCGTCGACTTCGCCTCCCACGGAGAGGCCAAGTCCGCGCTCCTGGGCCTGGCCGGCACGCACCTCTACGGCAGGAGGCTGGCACTGCAGTGGGCGGACGAGGACGCCCCCGACGCCGCGGCGCCTGGGGGCATCGATGCCCTGACAGAGAGATCGGCGAGGAGGTCGAGGGCAGCGGCAAGAGGAGAGGCAGGAGAGGGAGAACAAGGAGGAGGTCGTTCTGCTTCAAAGCGCCTCCGCAGCGACGAGTTCCAGATCGAGTAGGGAGCGAGACTTCAGAAAAGAGAAGAACACACGGAATGAAATGTAAAGAAAACAAAGCAAGCGCTCTGAGACTGCTCTGTCTTCAAAAACTCGATTTTCCTTTTTCACTTTTCTTTTCAAAAAAAAACCCAGAAAATTTCTCTTCTTTTCTTTTTCCTCTTTTTTTCTTCTTCCACCTTTTTTCAAAAAACCACGCTCCCACTAGTGAGCCGAAGCGTCCACGTGCGCCTTGTACGCGGCAGAGTCCATCAGCTTCGCCCCTGCCCCGGCCTTGTCGGCCAGCTTGACCTTCATCATCCAGCCGCCGCCAAACGCGTCGGTGTTGACCTTGGACGGGTCGTCGACGAGCGCGTCGTTGACCTCGACGACCTCCCCGGAGACGGGAGAGTAGACGTCCGAGGCGGCCTTGACGGACTCGACGACGCCGTAGGTCTCTCCCGCGGAGACCTCGGCGCCGACCTCGGGGAGCTCGACGTAGACGACGTCGCCGAGTTCAGACTGTAGTTTTTTTTTTTTTTTTTTTGAAGAAAGAGTCGAAGGTGAGGTGGTGGAGGTCGGAAAAAAGTCGGAGGAGCAAGCTCTTCGAAAGCGTTTTGCTTTTTCTCTCGCTCTAATTGCTCTCCTCCTTTCCTCCTTTCTCCTCCTCTCCGCTCACCTGGGCAAAGTCAGTAATCCCGACCGTGGCCGTGTCACCGTCGATCTTGGCCCACTCGTGCGACTTGGCGTACTTGAGGCCGTCGACGACTGTGTGGTGGTTGGAGGGAGGGAGGGAAGGGAGCGATGGAGAGAGATGAAGAGGGGAAGCGTGTGAGTGTCGAGAGAAAAAAATTCGCGATCGGAACAAGAGGAGATCGCTCCCCTCGTTCCTCCCTGTTCCAGGGTTTGTCATCGCATTCCTTTCCACCAGGCCCCGTCTAAAGACACGAAAAGGTCAATGCAGTGGCTTCGATTGCGTTTTCGAGGCTCGTGTGCGATCGAAAACGAGCCAAAAAAAAGAAGAGCAAGGCGATGCGTCGAAGACGAAGAAGAAGAAGAAGAAAAAGCGACGCTCGCCCGATTTAATCAAACTCACTCGTCGCAAACCCCCTGGACAGCGCGGGCACGGCCTGGACGCGCAGACCGCGCGACGCGACCTCGGAGACGAACGTGCGGAGCATGGTACCGGAAGGGGGGACTGAAGAAGAAGGGCTGGAGAGGAGTGGGGGAAGAGAGAAGGAGGAATTGTGATTATGATTTTCGTAGTAGGAGCTCCTTTGAAAGTTTTTTCGCCCCTTCTGCGCTCGCTCGACCTCTTCCTTCTTCGCTTGCTGCTTGCTGCTGCTGTGTCTCTCTTCCTTTTCTCTCTTTCTCTCTCGACCAAGAGAATTCCGACCCCGAGCTACTGAAAGAAAAGAGAGACAACGCGCGCGCGCGGGATCTAGAGTGATTTCTAAACTCAAGTGATGTTTTTTCATTCCTCTCTCTCTCTCTTTTGTTTAACAAAAGTTTTTGTTTTCAAAAGACATTGTACTTCCCTCCTCCCGCCACTCCACCTCCTCCACCTCCACCACCGTGCCCTGCAGCCCCGCCATCCCTCCGCATCGCCTTCTCCGTCGCCTCCTCGATAATACGCTTGCACGCGGCCTTGGCTGCCCGGACAGCGGCCGGAGTCCTCGCCTGGATAAGCAAATACATCTTCCTTTCCCCGGGCGGGATCTCCGCGCCGAGCGGGAAAAACATCCCCTTCATGATCACCGCCGCGCCCGTGGCGTCCTCGATCGCGGCCGTGGTGGACTTGTGCGTGACCTTCCAGCGGGCCTGCTGCGGGAAGTCGTTGACCTCGAGCTCGGACTGGAAGAACTGGCGATGGCGGACCAGAGAGGCGCCGTCGTCGTCGTCGACCTCGACGTCGTCGTTGGTGCCCGGAGGAGCTTGGACTCGGGCTTGAGCCTGAGGCGGCGGCGGGGGAGGAGGTGGAGGAGGCGGCAGACCTCCTGCTGCGCCTCCTCCGTTGACCCTCGCGGCTGCTGCTGCGACTGCAGCAGCAGCGGCGGCGGCAGCCGCGGCGGCGTTGGGGCCTCCTGCTCCTCCTCCACCAACTCCAACTCCTCCTCCTCCGAAGCGCAGCGCCGCGGCCTGCGCCGCCGCCACCAGGGCGCTCGCCTGCGCCGCCTGCTGCGGCCGCGGGCGGCTGAGGGGGACGGATGACAGCGGGTTGAGGCCGACAGGGGCGGCAGGAGCAGCAGCAGCAGAAGAAGAAATGACCGGAGTTGGAGCCGGAGCCGGAGCGGGAGCGACGGGAGCGGCGACGGCTCTCTCCCTCACGGCCGCGACGGCCTTCTTGCCCGCTATCCGCGCCGCGGCGGCCTTGGCCGCCCTGATCGCCGCTGCGGTCGCGGCGGAGGGGGCCGGACCCGCAGGCTTCTTGGCAGCCACCACCACCGGAGGCGGCGCGACGACGGCAGGAGGGGGGGCACGAGGCGCGGCAGCTGTGGGGGTTGGAAGAACGGGAGCGGCGACCGGAGGAGGAACAGCGCCGGCCGAGGCATTCACCGCCGCCACCCTCGCCGCCGCGGCCGCGATCGCGCTCTCGAGGCTGACATCGCCAGCAGGCGCAGGCGCAGCAGCAGGCGCAGCAGCAGGCGCAGGCGCAGCAGCAGCACTTGCGGCGGCAGCTCTCGCCCGCAGCCTCTCCCTCTCGCCGCCGACGGCGACGACGTCGTCGTCGCCCTCGTCCACCGCCATCCCGTCCCCTGTCCTCCCATCCGCGCCGGCCCTGGCGGCCCTCCCTGCCTCCTCGACGGCGCTCGAGATCGTCTTCTTCTTGCCTTTTCCTCCTTCGCCTCCCTCTTCGGCGTCGTCTTCGCCTTCGTCCTCGGCGTCGCCGCCGCCGCCGGCGTTGAGCTTGGCCGCCGCGGCCGCCCGCGCCGCCTTGACCGAGTTGCCCAGCTCACTCACGTCGAACTTGAACCCGTGCCCTCCGAAGCCCGAGCCCCTCACTCTCGCCTCCCCGGCGGCGACCGCCGCCTTGTGGGACTCCGACAGCGCGACCAGGTCGCTCGGAATCCCTTTCCCGGCGTCGCGGAGGGCGCGGCAGAGGTCTCCGGCATATTTCACCTCCCCGTCGCCCGGGTCCGACGAGATGAACGTGACGGCCGTTCCTTTCTTGCCTGCGCGGCCCGTGCGCCCGACGCGGTGCACGTAGTCCTCGAGGTGCGTCGGCGGCTCGTAGTTGACGACGAGACTCAAATCTTTCACGTCGAGGCCCCTGGCTGCGACGCTCGTCGCGACCATCAGGGGCACGACCCCACCTTTGAAGTCGGCGAGCGCCCCCGCGCGGTCCTCCTGGTCCATGCCTCCGTGCAGAGACAAACAGGGGTAGCCACGCTTACGTAATGCCTCGAAGAGGGCGTCGACCTCGTCCTGGGAGTTGACGAAAATTAAAGACTTCTCGCTCTCTGGCTGCTCTCCTAGGAGCTGGAGCAGGCGCAGGAAGCGTTCGGAGGATAAAGAGAAGTCGTCGCTGCCGCCGTTTGAAGGTTTCGCCGCCGCCGAAGCCGACGAATCTTTTTTCTTGCTCTTGGGCCGCACCTCGACCCTCTGATCGATGTCGGCGTTCACAACCGCCCTCCCTCCCACTACCACCTCCAGCGGCTCGTGCTTCAGCAGCGAGCGGGCCAGGGCCTCGACAGCCCTTGGAAACGTCGCCGAGAACAAAACAGACTGGCGGTCTGGCCTTACTAATCCGGATATGCGGGTGATCTGCGGCTCGAAGCCCAGGTCGAACATGCGGTCTGCCTCGTCTAGGCACAGATAGGTGACCCTCCTCAGGTTGGTGATCTTGCCCCCGGACATCGCAAGGACGTCGATCAGCCTGCCCGGGGAGGCAGCGACGATCTCTGCGCCTCGCTTCAGGTCGCTCACCTGCGTTCCCAGAGCAGCGCCGCCGTAAGCAGAGACGGCCGTCACGCCCACTGCTTTCCCAAACCTTTTCGCTTCTTTGCCGATCTGGGCCACGAGCTCTCGCGTCGGGGCCAGAATCAGCGCGATGGGGCCGTCACCGGGGGACAGAGGGCGCTGGTCTTTCACGTGACGCAAGGCCGGAAGCAGATAAGCCAAGGTCTTGCCCGAACCGGTTTTCGCCACTCCCAGGATGTCCCTCCCGCTCATTATCGCCGGCAGGGCCTGCGCCTGGATGGGCGTGGGCCTCTCGCAGCCTCGCAGCCTCAGGGCGTCGAGGAGCCGCGGGGCCAGACCGGCCTGCGTCCAGCGGGAGATGGGCTTCGGGGGGTTCTTCCCTCGAACGCGCACGCCGTCGAGCTGTGTCCGCAGGGCCTTGACCTCCTCCTCGCTCATCCTCGCGAGTTCCGGCGTCTCGATGTAGAAGGCGCGCCTGAACGGCAAGCTGCGAGCGGCGGACTCGGCGTGCAGGGAGGCGGCGGTGGCCAGCTTGTCGCTCTTGAGAACAGAGGATTTCGTGATCCCCAGCGCGACGTTGCGGGCCCAGGTCGCGTCGTCCTCCTCGGTTTCTTGATCCGGCCTCTTGAGCTTGACCGTGGCGTTGTCGTTGTTGTCGTCGTCGTCGTCGTTGTCGTCTTCCGAGGCGTCGTCGTCGTCGGAGGCGTTGAGACGGGGTTTCGGAAGAGGTTTCGCAGCCGTCGTCGTCGCCGCGGAAGGGGCGGCTTCGGCCATCGTCGTGTCCTCTCCTCCTCCGTTCCCGTTCCCGTTCCCTCCACCTGCTGCGGTTGCTGCTGTTGCTTCCGCTGCCGCCTCAGCCGCCTTTGCTGCTTCAGCCTCGGCCTCCGCAGCAGCAGCGGCAGCGGCCCTCGCCGCGGCGGCCTTGGCGGCTCTCTCCCGCTCGGCGCGCGCCGTCGCCGCGGCCTCCTCCTCGGCGGCCTGGCGGATCGCCACGGAGGCCGCGGCGTCATTGCCCTGCATGAAGGCGTCGAGGGGGTCGACCTCGTCGTCGTCGGAGTCTTCGGCTGCGGTTTTCATTGGCGCGGGGCGGGAACAAGAAGAAGGTGGGGCTGCTTCCGCCGCCGTCGTCGCCACCGTCGAAACGCCGTTGCCGGCCTCGAGCGCGCCCCGGGCCCTGGCGGCCGCGGCTTCCCTGCTTCTGCGGCCCTCGTCGCCGTCTTCGTCGTCGTCGAGGGGTCCAGCATTTTCTTCTTCGTCGTCGTCTTCGTCAGCAGCAGCAGCAGCAGCAGAAGGAACAGCGGCTGCCTTTGCCGCAGGGACCGACGACGACGAAGGCCCCGCCGCTGTTGCTGCCGCCGCCTCCTCTTTGCCCTCGCCGCCGCCCTTCTCCGCTCCTCTCGAGGCCTGCCACGCCGCAGCCCTGGCCCTCCTCTGCAGGAGCAGCGCCTCGAACTCGGCGTCTGTCGGCGGCGGGGCTGGAGCGGCGGCAGGTTGAGGTTGAGGCGGCGCTGCTTCTGCTGTGTCGCCGTTCGCCGTCGTCGTCGATGCCTCCTTCGCTCCGGATTCGTCGGCGATTTTCCGCCTCTTGTCCTCTCTCTGCGTCGCAGCGTCGAGGCCTGAGGAGGAAGGTGCTGCCACGGGGTCCTCCTCTGCGTCGCGGGCGCGCTTGAGCTGCTGCGCAGCAGCAGGAGCGGAAGGAGGAAGGGGAGGAGGAGCAGAGGCATCGCCATCAACGTCTCCGCCTTCGCCGCCTCTCCGCCTGCTGTTCCGCCGCTCGCCGGCCATCGCTCTGTCTCTCTAGCTGTCTTCGATCTCTGTCTGGCTCACTGGTGTCTCTCTCTCTCTCTCTCTCAGCAGAGGTACATCGGAAAGAGAGTCGAACAGACACAGAGAGAGAACGCGCGAGAGCGAGATGAAGGAGAGAAAGAAAGAAAAGAAAAAAACCAGAAGTGGATTTCGTTGTCTCTTCAGAAAAAAACTCAACTCGACCAATCAACGCAACCTTCTCCCCCTCCTTGCGGCGATGAAGCTCGTCGTCAAGCACGGCGGCAACGCCATCACGATGGATGACATCGATGAGAACGCCTCGGCGGCGGTGAGGCTGCTTGGAGATGACCAGAAGGGATCGAAACGGCGCGGAACAAGAGCCACGAGAAACTCGACAAGATGCGACTCTGACGACTTTTTTTTCTCAACCTCCTCCTCCCAACAGGACCTCTCCGCGCTCCTCGTCCAGCGCACGGGCGTGCTCGCCCGCCAGCAGAAGCTCGTCTTCAAGGGCAAAGTGCTCACGGGAAACCCTAGTCCTTTGAGTTCCCTGGGAGTGAAGGAAGGGGGCACGCTCTTGCTTCTGGCGGCGGCGCCGACGGCAGGGGCGGTCGCCTCAGCCGCGGCGACAGGGCTCGCCGCTGCTGCTGCGGCAGCTAAAAGGCAAGCTGCTGCTCCTGCTGCTGCTGCTGCTGCTGCTACTGCTGCTGCCGAAGCACCTTCTTCGCGGATAACGGAAGCGAGGGTCAGGGCCTGGGTCGCCACTGGCGTCGTGGGGCTGAGGGGCGAGGGGCTCTCGACGCTGCCCGAGGCGCTCTTCGTCGCGCCTCCTCCTCCTTCTTCTTCATCGTCATCTTCTTCTTCCGCTTCGACAGCCGCTTCTTCTTCGTCGCCTCTGGCCGTGGCCCGTGCCGTCGACCTGGGGGAGAACAGGCTCTCCTGCCTGCCCGAGAGGTTTGTGGAAGCCGCCACCACCTCCACTAGCAAGCTCTCCCGCCTCCGCCTCGCCGGAAACGCCCTCCGCGGGCCCACGGCCCTCCCGGCCTCTTTTGCCAGGCTTGCTGCTCTCGAGGAGCTCGTCCTCGACGACAACCCCTTGCTGCGGTCGCTCCCTCCTTCGGTCTTCTCCCTGCCGCGCCTGCGACGCCTCTCCGCCGCACGCTGCGGCCTCGGCGAGCTCTCGACTGCCGTCTCGAACGCCAAAAGCCTCTCGGAGCTCGTGCTGGCAGGAAACGAGCTCGAGACGCTCCCGGCGGAGATCGGGGGCTGCTCGTCGCTCTCCCGCCTCGACGCCGGAGGCAACAGGATTTCGACCCTGCCCGAAAACTCCCTGGCGCGCTGCGAGCGCCTCGCGGTCCTGCGCCTCGACGGCAACAGGCTCGCCACCCTCCCAAAAGACCTGTTCGGCGGGGCGAAGGCCCTGCACACGCTGGGGCTGAGGGGCAACGAGGTGACTCTGGACAAGCTGCGCGAGGCCGAAAGCTGGCGCGAGTTCGAGGCGAGGAGGGTCAAAGCCGCCGACGCGCGGCTGGCGGGGCGCGTTGACGTGGCCGGGGGTAAAGGCGGCGGCGCCTTTGACGCCACGGCGGACGCCGAGGAGTGGATCAAGTGGTGAGAGAAAGAGAGAGAGGGAGAGAGAGAGAGTTGAGAGAGAAAGAGAGAGAGGGAGAGAGAGAGTTGAGAGAGAAAGAGAGAAAGAAAAAAAGGTTAACTTATTTGATGCAGAAAGTGCTGTGTAAAAAAAAAACTCTTTCGTTAACAAGAAAGAAAAACAAATCAAAAGTATATGTGCTGCTGCTACGCTGTTGCTGCTTTGCTTTGGCGGAGGAGAGGGGGAGGGAAAAGACTGATGTAAAGAAAAAGCAGGGCGGGGTAAAAAAAAGAAGGACAAAGTTTTTTGGGGTCGTTTGATGCGTCGTTGCTGTTGATTTTCTCTCTCTCTCTCTCCAAAAAAAGGAAAAGGCAAAAAGGACCTCCGTTTCCCTCCTACGCCCGTCCGCGCGGCCCCTGGCACATCCCGCACCTCGCCGCCGCGGGCTCGTTGTTGAACTGGCAATCGGAGCAGAACCACATCCCCTCGGAGCGAGCGGGGGCAGCAGCACGAGGAGCAGCAGCAGCAGCAGCGGCAGCAGCAGATCCGCCCCCCTTCCCTTCCGCCGCCGCCGCCGCCTCCCCTCCGGCGTAGTCGTCGGCCATCGTCTCCAGCCCTTTTTCCAAAAATTCGATCAGCTTGTCAAAGTGCTGGCGCGTCGTCTCCGTCAGCGTCAACAGCTGCACGCGGAAGTCGTTCCAGTCTCCAGGAGGGATGCGGGCGAGGCGAGCAGCGCTGTTGCCGTTTCCTCCTGCACGGCGCCCGAGTGACGTCAGCAGGCGGAGGGAGCTGTTGTCCGGCATCGAGCTGGCGACGCCTCCGCCGCCGCCCGTCGCAGCAGAAGAAGGCTGCGCCGCGGCAGCAGCCGTCGAGGACCCAGCACCACCAGCGTTGGCCGGCAAGCTGCCGACAGCAGCAGCAGCGTTTCCACCTTTCCCGCCAGCGCCGCCGTCGTCGTCGCTCTCGTCGGCGTCGGCCGCCGCGACGGCGTCGTCGAGCATCGCGTCGAGCCTCTTCTCGACGCAGGCGTGCAGCTTCTCGAGGAAGGACTCGGAGTGGCCCTGGGTGAACTCGAAGAAGCGCTGGCGCTGCTTGAGCTCCTCGGCGGCGAGGGCCGAGGCCGGGCGGGGAGCTGCGGCGCCGTTTGCCGGAGCGGCGGCAGCGGCAGCTTTCCCCCTCCCAGCAGCAGAAGAAGAAGTTCCTGCTCCGTTGCCCGCGGCAATCGCCGCAGCAGCAGCCGCCGCCTCGGCCTCGCTCCCTGGCTCCGCGAACGTGTAGTACCCGTACGCGTACGTCCACTTGAGCACCCTGCGGCACCGGACCACCTGGGCCCACGCGTCGGACACGAACCGCAGCTGCGTCGTTGGCGTCGCCGTCGCCTCGGACAGCGCCTCGAGCTTGGCTCTGGCCCCCGCCGCGCCCGCCGCTTCGGCAGACTTCTTCCTCGCGCGGTCGTGCTCTGCCCAGCGCTGGTAGTAGTGCATGTAGCGCTCCAGGGCCGACTTGGCGCGCTCGCGGGCCCGCGCGGCGTCGTCGAGCGTGCCCTTGTTTTTTGCCACCTCGTACCGGTTGCAGGCATAAAAGCCTCCGGTCCGCTCGCCGTGGTCCGACCAGGCCCCGACGCACAGCCAGCAGAACTCAAAGCGGCACTGCGTGCAGGTCATGTGCATGCACCCCTGATTCTTCTCGATCGGCCTCTTGCACTTGGGGCACTGCTTGGTGTTGGCCAGGATCCAGTTGAGGTTCTCGGACTCGGCCGAGTTTTTGACGAGCCACTTGCGGACGGTGTCGCAGCCGACGGGGCGGTGGGCTTCCTCGCGGCAGGTGAAGCAGAAGTCGGAGCCGCAGGCGCAGTGGATGTCGATCGGGGGGCCGAGGTAAGAGGAAGAGGAGGTGGAGGCGGGAGGAGCAGCGGTGGAAGAAGAAGGAGCAGCGGCGGGCGCTGCAGGCTGCGGCTCGCTGTCCGGGATCGCTGCTCCTCCTGCTCCGCCCGTCAGATCGACCCCGGCGAGCATCTCCGTCGCGCGCTCGCACCCAGCAGCGGGGCACCAGGTCGCCCTCCTGTTGTCGTCCACAAAGGAACGGGAGGCGAAGGCCTCGTAGCGTTCTTTTAACGCAGGGGTCGGGGAAGCGCACTCGAGCGCGACCTCCTCGGGCACGGCGGCCGAGCACCCGGGCGTCGGGCAGCGCAGGTCGAGGCAGGCGGTGCCGCCCTCGATCGCAGCCCTGACGTAGCCCGAGTAGCATTCGATACAGTAGGCGTGGCCGCAATGTGCCGCGCGGGTCTGGGAGCGCGGATGGTCGCAGAAGCAGATCAGGCAGGGGAGGGTGCCGTCGGCGTTGGGGGCGGTGGCAGGAGGAGGAGAAGCGTTTGCGGCGGCAGCGGTGGCTTTCGTCGCTCCCCTCGTCTTCTTCTTCGCCGCCTCGTTCGCCTCCTTTTCCTCCTCCTCCTCCTCGTCGACGGCCAGCCCGCACCTCCTGCGCACCTTGGCTTCGTCGGCGAACCACTCCTCGTGCGCGCGCGCGACGTCCCACTTGAAGTCGCGCAGCACGCGCGTCGCGTCGGCGTCCGGGATCGAGAGCACCGCGGTGGTGTCGCGGACGAGCTCGCGCTGGCGCTCGAGGATCGCTTCCTGGTCGAGGATACGGTAGGTCGGCTGCGGTGGTTGGTTGGTTGGTTGGTCGGTTGGTTGGTTGGTTGAATGGTTGTTTTTGTGGCGGTGAGAGAAGGAAGAGAGAGAGAGAACGGGGAGAAGGCGAGGTCGGGGTTGAGATCGTCGAAAGGTCGAGCGACGAGCGCCGACGAAGCGAGAGAAAGGGGCAGACGAAAAGCGAAACGTCACCGCGCCCGCTCGTCCTCTCCTCTTTTTCTTTCGCCCTCTCTACGCCACGAGGCCACGCGCGCGAACGTCGTCGAGGCTCTCGGCCAAGAACAAGGGGTCGAAAGGGAAAAGAGAGAGAGAGAGAGCAGGAGAGCGCGAGACGAGACGGGCTCAAAGGCGAAGCATTAGAATCAAAAGAAAAAGAAAAACAAAACAGCGAAGCCATCTTCTCTTTTCTTCTTGCTTTCTTTCTCTCACCTTGCTCGCCACCGGGGCCTCCTCCACCTCGCCGTAAGACTGGTCGCCGTCCGACGACATGCCGTAGTCGTCATCGTCGGAGTAGCCGCCGGCCATGTCCTCGTCGTCGGAGAACGAGGACATGGTTTTGGTCAGAGCTTTTTTTCTTTTTTTTCTTTGCCTTTTTTCCTTCTCTCTCTCGAGTCGAAGCGTCGATTCGACGAAGCAGAGAAAAGTGAGTTCTCTTTTTGCTCTTCACTCTCGTGTTTCCGATTTCGACGACGGAGGGAAAAGAAGAAGCCCTCTTTTTTCATTTTGCCGCCTTTCTTCGCAGCGGCTCTGAAGGGACAGGCTCCGTATCTCACCTCTTTCCGTCCTCGCAGCGAACCCATTGCGACCACTCCCGACGTTCTGACAAGGAGAAAAGGACCAAGCGAGCCCTGGAAGCCTTCTGGGCAGCGAGCGTTTTTTTTGCTGGCAGCGGCGATTTCGTTTTTTTCGTCATCCATCGACGATGCTTTCTTCCCCTTCGCTCGCGCTCGCCTCGCTGGTGGCGCACGCGCCCCTGGCCGGCGTCAGCCTGCTGACTGCTTTCGTGCAGACTGTGCTGAGGCCGCACAGCGGATTCATGTGAGTGATTAGAAGTGGGAAAGATGCGCGAGACAGAGAGACAGATGAGAATGAGGGAAAGCAAGCAGTCTTTTTTCCGTTTGTTTCGACCTCGTCTCTCCTCGCCCTAACCTCTTCTTCGTCTCTTCCTCTCTACAACTCCCAACAACAGCGTCGCCGACTCGCTCTTCACCATCAGCGCCGTCAGCCTTGGCTGCTTGCTTTTGGGCCAGAGGGCCGCCCTCTCGAGCTCTCCTAGGCTCGCGGCTGCCTACTGCGGCGCAGCCCTGGCGAGCTTTTCGCTCTTCGCCGCCGCGGCCGGCGCTTGGAGAGCGACGGCGACGGCAACGACGGCAGCGGGTGTGGTTTCGTCGTCGTCGGGAGCCGAGGCAGCGAACCCTCTCCTCCTCTCGCTGCCCCCTTCCGCCTCCCACAGCTTCAGCACCGTCGTCGTGCTCTCCATGGCAGCTGCGCACCTGGCGGCGATCGCAGCCGCCTGCGCCGTCGTGGCCGCGAAACTCCGAAGGAGAGGAGGAGGAGGAGAACGTGGTGAAGAAGTTTCGGCGCCACTGCTGTTGCCCTCTTCTTCGTCGCCTCCTTCTCGACGAAGAAAGAGCCAAAATGACACTCTAGCGGACAAGCCCTGGAGGGACGTCGCGGTCATCTGCTCCCTGATCCTGCTGGCGGGGACCGGGCTCGCCTCCCTGTCGATGGCGGCGAGCTGGAGCGGCGGGAACGGAACTGAACCTCTCTCCCCTGCTGCTGCTGCTGCTGCTGCTGCTGCCCCTCCTTGCCAAATCCCTTCTTCTCCTTCTTCGTCGCCTCCCCTCGCAGGAGTAGGAGGCCGCTGGCTGCCCCCGGTGCTCGCCGGCTCCGGAGCGCCCACCCTGCTCCTGGCCGGAGGGGCGGCCCTCGGCGTCTGGGCCCCGGCGCTGCGGGTGTCGACGCCGCTGGTGCACGCGCTCGCGGGCGGCGCGGCCGTCGCGGGCGTCGTGCAGGGCTCGGCGCTGCTGCTGGTGGCGGCTCACTCCGGGGCCGTCGACGCCGCCGCTGCCGCTGCCTCTGCGGCTGCGGCGTCGAGGAACAGGAGATGCGGAGGTGGCGGCAGCGGCCTCGCCCCTTCGCCTCCGACTCCTCAAAACTCGATGACGACGACTCTGGCGGCAGCGACGAGGACGACGATGATGACGACGACTTTGGCGGCGTCGAGCAGGGCTGACGACGCCGCCGCCGCGGTCCTGGGCCTCCTCGCCGGCGCCCCGCGGTCCGCGACCGCCCTCGCTGCCCTGCTGGCCCTGGCGACCAACGCCGTCGTCGCCCTCGCAGCGGTGAGCTACCGCGACGACGGGGCGACGAGGGAAGCGCTGGCCGAGGCGGCGGAGCTGACGAAGGCGGCGGCGCTCGCCGCGCGAGAGAGGGCGAGCGCCGCCGCAGCAGCTGCCGGTGCTTCGCTGAGGCAGCGCCGGGACTCGTTCTTCTTCGCTTCTTTGTCTTCTTTTTCGTCTTCTAGTGGATCGCATCGCGAAGAAGACGACGATGACGATTCCCGCCGCAGATACGACGCCGGAGGGAGCGACGGCGACGACGAGGAAGAGGACGAGGACGACGAGCCCCGGACGCCCCCGCCGCCTGCTAGAAGAAGAGGACATCGGGAGTTCGCTCCTGCTTCTGCTGCGTCTTCTGCCCGCGTCTCTCGCGACCCCTGGGGATCGCTGCCACGCAGGCTGGGGACCCCACCGGCAGGGTCCGAGTTCGCAAAGAGCGCCAAGTGGAGCTCCGGGAACGACGCGGACTCGGTCTGAACAAAAAAAAACTTTTAAAACTTAAAACTTTTCTCAATGGCCGCCTCTCATCTCACACGAAACTAAACAAAAAAAACTCAACCTTGCTCTCACCACCATTCATTTTGCCTGCCTTTTTGTTCCCATTTTTCTCCCTTATACCATCATCCTCGTGTACCACGTTCTATTTATATAGAAAAATAGAACAAGTAACCACCACCCACCCCAATTTCTCATGTAACGTTGAAAGCGAACAACACCATTTCCCCCGCACTCGTTGCTGCGTTTTTTTTTTTTTTTCCCGT
>Ga0210003_1001404_pt1 | contig 21303 bp, 22 predicted proteins | sample LantaG_FD_182804 | JGI IMG/M metagenome (GOLD analysis project Ga0210003, IMG submission 182804) | Deep subsurface microbial communities from Baltic Sea to uncover new lineages of life (NeLLi) - Landsort_02402 metaG (SPAdes) (version 2) | ecosystem: Environmental > Aquatic > Marine > Oceanic >... | reverse complement strand
GATGTAATTAATCCTTTCACTTATATAAACGTAAACATTCCTAATATAATACCCAATGTCTCTCTTGGATCGATCGGCGATTTTGTTCAATTAGCGGCCGCTATAGGTACATCAGGTCCACCTACATCGGTTGGTGATGTATATGATTTTGCTAAACAGATTAATCAATTGGTTTGTACCTTTGAATGGCCTTCTTTCACATGGCCAGTTATTGAGAAATTAATAGAAGTAAAATTTGATCCTGAAGAAATTAATAAGGCCATTAAAGATGAGTTAAGAAAATTAATAAAAGGCATTACTGATGCACTCAACCCAAGCGAAATATATAAACAAATTAAATTAAGAGCTGAAGCGTTATACAAACAGGTCAAGAAGGATTTATTCGAGTGTGATATTAAAAAGCGCAGTGATAAAACAGGCCAGGGTGACATAGGACCATAATAAATTAATCTTGTATCATTTTGTTCTCTATCAACTCCGCTTCCACAGGCTTAGCATTATTAATTAATGCTCTAAATATCTCTTCTCTTGTTAATTGCAATTTGTTGTCACTTTGTGTTTCTTGCAATTCTTTTTTGGAGGCAATATCCATCTCTTTTATTTTTACGGCTGTGGTATTTTTATTTGTTGACAGAACAATTTTATTGAGTGTTTCAATAGCATTTGTGGCTGCATTGATTAATTCAGCTAATGACGCAACATCCTTGCTCTCTGGTGCAGAAATAATATAATCTCTCACAGTATCAACCATCTCTAACGTATTGTTGATAAGTTTTCCACTTTTCTGTATAATAAATTCTTCCAATTCTTCCTTTTTAATGGGGTCTGGCTCACGCGTGACAGCACGAACCTCTCTGTTGTTTGCTTGTAGTTGGTCAAGCATATTGCCTACCATTTCATTTATATTTTCATCCATACAATCTGTATATATTTATACCAAGTTGATTTTTATCAATTTTATAACATAATACAAACATGAGCGATCCGAATTTACAGTATTTACCCATTTTAAAGTTTGCAAAAACACACGAACTTGCCAAACTGCCTACAAAAAACCATGAAAATGATACAGGCTATGATGTGTACAGTGTAGAAGAAAAAATTATTCCTGCTCGCAGTAGTGCTGTGGTTAATGTGGGGCTAAAATTTGCTCATATTCCAGAAGGCTATTGGATTAAAGTAGAATCACGAAGTGGTTTGGGGTTCAAGCACGGTATTTCTGCTCACCCAGGTATTATCGATAACGGCTATAGAGGTGATGCAGGTATTAAGCTGTATAATAATACAGATACAGACTATCGTATTGCTGCAGGAGATAGAATAGCACAATTTGTTGTGTACTTTAACATTCATATGCCTGTTGAGTGGGGTGAAATAGAAGAAACAACAAGAGGTGATAAAGGATTTGGATCTTCAGGTAAGTAACATGCAGTATAATTTTAATTCCCTGTGGGTTGAAAAATATAGACCTAAAGTATTGAGTGATTTTGTTAGTACAGAAACTAACAGAGACTTAATTAATTCGTTTGAAGTAAAAAAAGAGATTCCCAATTTACTACTTGTTGGGACGCCTGGTATTGGAAAAACATCATTAGCTAAAATAATAGTAAACAGCATACTGGGCTGTCAATATCTTTACATTAACGCAAGTGACGAAAACGGAATTGATACCATTCGCACCAAAGTCACAACGTTTGCACAAACAAAAAGCATTGATGGCAATGTAAAGGTCATAATTTTAGATGAAGCTGATGGATTATCCATTGACGCTCAGCGTGTTTTACGCAACACTATGGAGGAGTTTGCTGGTATTACCAGATTCATTCTTACAGCTAATTACAAATACCGTGTAATTCCTGCATTGCAAAGCAGATGCCAAGGTTTTGATCTGACACCACCTTTGGATCAAGTGGCCAAGAGGTGTTTTAGTATATTAAAGGCAGAAAAAATTGAAATACCGGACAATCAAAAGGTAAAGCTAGTTGAGTTCATAAAATCTAATTACCCTGACTTAAGAAAGTGTATTAACGAGCTTCAAAAATTTACTTCTTCTGGTACACTCAAGCTTCCTGATTCAAAAAATGAAGAAGTTTTGGACTTAATTTATAAAGAAATTAACGCTAAAAATATTATCATGCTACGCAAAGCTTTAATCGAAAATGAGCATCTGTTCAATAGTGATTATGTGGCTCTTTTACGAAATCTTTTCAATTATATTGATAAAAAAGAAGAAAATGTGCAAAAAAAGCAGTGGTACCTTGTTCAAATAGCTGAGCACTTATATAGATCAAGCTTTGTAGTTGATCAAGAGATAAACTGTTATGCTTGTTTGATATTAATGGCTGACCACGGTTACGGCAAATAATTAGCTGTATAACTTGCAGGGTTTGCTGCACCTTTTGCAGGTGAGCTTGGTATTTTAACGTTCTTATTTAAAAGAGAGGTTTCACTTGCTGTGTCTTTTTTATTGCCTCTGTCTGCTGTTTTGGTCCGACCTGGGGAAAAGAAAGGTACCTCTTCATTTTCATCTTTCATTTCCTCTGGCTCAATTTGAGTATCATCTTTTCGCTTAAATTTATCAGGAACTGCAGGTAGGTTGGGCACACTGTCGACTTTGACAAGTAAATACACTGGTACTGTAACACTTTCATTATCATATGAACCTGGTGCTATTTCTTTAGAGATATCTGCAACAAACCCATAACCGTTATAGTCAGGGTTTCCTGCACCCATGACAGCAGGTACCGAGGATTTTACATTGCGTACACGCAGATTGCACCCACAATTGACATAATCTTCTATTTTTTTCTTGTAATCATCATCAACATTTTTAAAATATGCATCCTTTAATACATCAGGTATAAATTTGACAACATCGCTGGTTAGGAATCCACCACGATTATATCTATTGACTATGCTCTCGTATAGTTTCACAAAACGTTTATTCATTGTAATTATTTATGGTTTTATACTAAAAGATCTGTTTTTAAAATGTCAAAAACATCATAAATATTTACATGGCTTCTATAAAGCTTCAGACATTAAACGAACCCAAAAAGAGCACCGATGGTTATACGTATAATGATCTTCATCTTGATCTTGAATATTCATACACAAGAAACAATGAGCTGTTACGTCAGAAAGAAGTAAAAGACATTGTTACTGATCAAGACTACGCAGCCATTCGCAATTCTATTTTTAATTTGTTTACAACTATTCCCGGTCAAAAGATATTAACACCAGATTTTGGGCTCAATTTACTTCAACACATCTTTAAACCATGCGACACATTTACTGCCAGACAAATAGCAAAAGATATAGTCAGTGGAATTTCAAAATTTGAACCAAGAATAAATTTGGTTGATTTGGAGATTATTGCAGACCCTGAACAGTCCTCGTATGAAATAAATTTAACGGTTAATGTGCCAGACGTAGGATTAAACAGCTTTAAGCTTGTTGGTACATTAAGTAATTCTGGGTTCTTCCTCAACAAATAAAATAATATGGCCAATATAGTGTTTAACGAATATAACTTACCACCAGATGCGTATGCAGCATTTGATGCTTTGAGTTTAAAAAATTTAATTATTGCTAGACTCAACGCAAACAATATTTTTACTGATCAAAATTATGAAGGCAGTAACCTATCTTCTTTAATTGATATCATTGGTTATGCCTATCATGTTTTGTTATTTTATTTGAATAAAACTGGTGCAGAAAGCACCTTCACAACTGCAGAGTTGTACGAAAACATAAATAAAATAGTCAAACTTATAGGGTATTCTCCTATAGGCTATCAAACAGCCATTTTACCATTTCAAGCTGCAGCCACAGCTGGCTTGCCTGCAGATTCATACACAATTCCGCGCTATGCATATTTTACAGTTAATGGTGCATACTATTCTTTTAATAAGGATGTGACCTTCATAAAAACAACCAATACTTTTGAGACTTTAACCAACTTTCAAGAACAAAATTTATTATACCAAGGTCGATACATTGAAAACCCAACCTATACAGCAACAGGTCAACCGTTTGAAACAGTGACTCTCACAATTGTTGACAGTGAAGGCAGTAATGAGGCCATAGATCACTTTAATATTGATGTTTATGTAAAAGATAATACTGAGGAAACACCAAAGTGGGTCAAATGGGAATCTGCACAATCACTTTTTCTAGAGAGACCAAACGCCACCTCTTACGAAGTACGTCTTAATGAAAATTTAAGATATGAATTTAAATTTGGAAATAATATCACAGGCAAACAGCTAAATCCTGGTGATGAAGTTGCAATATATTATCTTAAATCTGCCAAACAACAAGGCGAAATTGGACCTGGCATTCTTGATGGCAACAAACTGTTTTTGTATTCAACATCACTGTTTAATACAATTCTTACTGACACTGTTCCACCCAACATTCAGCTGTTGACACAAAATCAGGCAAGTGCACTTGCATTTAATAACAATGAACCCTCTACAAGGTTTGTCGAAGTGGAGTCAGTAGAAAGCATCAAAAATAATGCCTCAAATACGTTTAGAAGTCAATTTCGTTTGATAACCAATTCCGATTTTGTGAACTTCTTATTAAAAAACTTTAGCAATATTTTTGCGTCTGCAAAAGCAGTGAATAACTGGGATTATATTTCTGGTCATTTGAAGTATTATTTTGATTTAGGAGTAACAAGACCCAATACTGAATCACGTGTTCTTTTCAGCCAAGTTAAATTTGCTGATTCTAGCAATTCAAACAACATTTACATCTATGCTGTTCCAAGGCTTGAAAAAACTAACTCTATAACTGCCAGATTAAACTATCTTAATACAGCTCAAAAGCAATTAATTATAAACGAGCTGCAAAGTGTGAAGCTAACTACAGCAGAAATTGTTGTAAATGATCCTATATATACCGCAGTTGATCTTGGAGTAAGACAGACAGTTGAAACACTGGGGCCAGAAGTTTCTCAAACTACATTTTTAGAAATTACAAGAAATATTACTGCAAAGCGCAACCCTGAAACACTTAAAACTGAAGTTGCACAAATATTTAAAAGCTATTTTGATACAACAGCGGATAATCTTGGATTGTTTATTAGCATATCCACTTTATCAAATTTGATACTCAACATACCTGGCATTGATGACATTCGAACAAAAAAAATTAATCCTGATGGCACTGCATCATATACACCAGGTATTAGTTTGGTTGTATACAACCCTGTGTATCCTTATGACGATATAAGAATAATAACTCAAGATTATCAACTACCGTATTTTAAATTCCCATATTTAAATAACATGGAGGGGTTTTTAAACAAAATAGAGGTTGTTACACCATCTATACAATTATTAGAGCAAGAGTACTAATAAATGGCAAATCAACAATACAGCTTAGATGAAACGTATGTATATTTTAAAATTTTAGATTATGCAAACACTAATACTTTGTCGACATATACACTGGACATATGTCCGTTAACCTTTGTACCTGATTTTACCACATCAGATCTATTTCTGTCAGATCGAACTTTGTCCAACAAGGCAATTAAGTGGGATTTTGGTGATGATACATTTTCAACAGATCTAACAGCTGTTCACTCTTACACCTGGCCTGGTGAATATCAAGTCAAACTAACCATGTTTGACAAATTTGGGACACCCTTAGAAAGTTCATATAAGCCTGTTGTTAAAATTTATAATTATCTTGGTGATGATTTACTATGGGAAGATTATGGCAAGTTTGTATATGATGTACCTGCAGGAAAACTTGGGGACCCGCTCTATGTATTAACTAGAAACAGCTGGCAATCATATAATGCATTGAGTGCCACAGGTATTACTATTAATCTTTACGCATCTGGTGCTGCAGGTGAGTACATGACTGATGAAAACTACTATAATGATAAATGGTCTCATCTTCGTCTTCTTAGTAGATTTTATCAGAAGCAGCGCTTTGGCGAAATAGAAGAGTTGGTGTTTGTGGACTCCATAACTGCTAAAACAGAAGAAATTTATGCTAAAATAACCAGCACAGATATTAAAGTATGCAATAAAAACGATACTGGTAGTATATTGGTTGGTGTAACAGGATCAAACGAAATTTTTTATATTGACGATAAGGTCAAAAACTACACTACCCGGGAAAATCCTATTTTTCTTGTAGCTAGTTTTGACGCTTCGAGATTTGAAGATGCTTTTGCACAGAGACGAGAAATTTTTAACTACATAGACTACCCACCCGCAAGCTTTCAAAACTTTGAACCTGCATTTTTACCAATTATTAAGGTGAGACACAACCCTGCTCAACGGTTTTCCATTACAACCACAGGCATTGATGGTGAGGGAAGCTTATCCACTACCACTTTCAAGCTTCCAGAAATTTCTTGGCAGAATACTGAAACACCATTTTTATTAAAATTTAAAGACTTTGAAGGGTTCACTACAAAAACATATCAACCCCTCTCTTCATCAATGGTGGAAAATGTTAATAATGTTGCAACACCCTCTGCCTATAATGTTGAGTTGGGAATAATTTCATATATTGATAATAGCACTTTTGTTCCGGTTACAGGCATACGCTGGTATCAAGATTTTCCATTTGATGCACCTCAAAGCATAGGCGGGTTTTATAAAGGTTATTTTACATCTGATACAAGTGCCAATAACTGTGTATTAACAGCCGCGGCCGTAGTTGTTGATCCTGCAAATTTTCCTAAAGACACACTCATAGCATGGGTTGCAATACCTCAATACAGTTATGTGCAAAGAATTTTTAGACAACAATTTTATGATAGTTGTGGCGGCAGTGTAACGCTGGTGCTAACTGGCACAAGCCAGTTCGTAAAAACAAACGACAATCGACAAATTTATAGTATTAGTGTTGCTCCCTCTGGTGCTGGTAAAGGTAATGACTATCACACTTGGCTTGCAGATAGTAAAAATGATGTTATTGCAAAATACAGTTTATATGGTCAACTATTATCATCAATTCCTCTGTCTGGTGCACCTACACTTGTTAATGACTTGGTGGAAATAAGAGACTACCGTTTGCCACAACTTTCATGTGCATCACCAAACAGTATTGCATTGGATAGCAACAGTGATTTATGGGTTTCATTATTTGATTCTGGTAAAATTATTAAAATTAATGGTATTCAAGGCTATGTTACTGCAGTAGCAGAGCCACCCACACAAAATTTTGTGTATTTGGCAAGTAGCTTTGGTGTAGTACCATATTTAAGTGGATTTGCAGGTGAAGGGTTGTTTTTGCCTGCATCGATAGACACTGATGTAGAAAATAACTTGTGGGCTGCATACACACACCCAGTTTCTAGCGTTCTTGTCAAGTATGGCTCAACTGGTGCATTGCTGTCAACCATAACTTTCCCCTATGCAGTATCACCAGTAGAGATATGCATTGATAGAGACAAGTTTATCTGGGTCACAACATTTAATCATGCCAATAGTAGTATATCTTTAACAGGCCGCAACGATCTTTTATATAAATTTAGTAACGAAGGCATGTTAGTAGAAGGGTACCCATTAACTGGCTTTAGAATGTTAAACAACATAACTGTTGATGGCAGTCAAAATGCCTGGGTATCACATGATAGAGAGACCATTACAAAGATTGATAGAACAACAGGAGAAAGAACAGATTTTCAGGCAGGATCAGGGTTCAATCAAACAAGCTACATATGTAGTATAAATGGTATTACTAGTGATACATCAGATTTTATTTGGGTTATAAACGATTGGGATAAAAAAATCTATATAATTAATACGTACTTGCCACCTCAAAGTGCTTTCAAGTTTGCAACAGTTATTGACTTGATTTATCCACCAACCCTTTCTTCATATCCGGTATCCGCTTTTGAAATAGAGCAATTTCAAGCCTACGGTGATTGGTTTGGGTTTAGATGGGTCAACAAGTACATGTCACCAACTGCTATTATACGCACAGTTACTGGTGAGTCGTCCATGTTTAATATATACCCTGATACAGGCATTAATAATATAACAAAAGTCAATGAAGACTGGGATGCAGAATCTTTTTACAAATCCTTAAGATATCAAGAAGTTTTACTTGACAAAGAAGCACTGTTCACAACATTTTTAGGCGGCATTCTTGGTGATTTAAAGTCGCAACCATATGAGCTTGGAAAAACAGTTTATGAAAAAATAGCAAACTTTGTAGATAATAAAGCAAATATTGGTACATGCAATTTACAGACTCTAATTGCATTTTGTAATGAGTTAACAATTCCGTATGAGGAGTACAATTATCCGTTTCCTCCACAATTAGAAAGGTTAATCAATATTCTATCAATAAAACAGAGAAATCTTTGGGGTGATAAAAACTTATACAGTGAAAATTTTAAAGAACAACAACCATACGGCAACATTAAAACGAATTTAGGTACAAAAATTTCTACACTCACAGGTTATGTAAGCTCTGGTCAGCCTGTAGTTGCGTATGAGCTGTTTTCAGAAAATTATTCTTTAGTTAATTTTTCTCAGATACCCGGTATTTCTATTGGACAATCGGTGCCCCTATCCTCTTATTCCTATGATTGGGGCTGGGGATTAGTTGTTCCAAGATCTGTTTCGGGGACTGAAATCAATACATACTATAACTTTTATACGTTTATACCAGCTCAAGAAGGCTCTTACTACAACAACATAATAAACTGGTCAGATTCTTTAACAACATTACAGCCAAGTAATAGCTCTTATAGTCAGTGGTCACGTGATGATGGTATTATGCAAACACTTATTAGCTATGAACTTACAAAAGGATTGAGACTATTCACATCTGCTGCTAATATTACGTATAATAATTAAATATTTTCATGTCCACTGCCGGTCGCTACATAGATGAAAAAATAGAAAACTCTATTACTTCAGGTGTTTCTATAGATCAATCTATAGATGGGTTTGAGCCTCTATCGTTCACTGATTGGCTTCAATATAACAAGTTTCTTTTTACGAATACACAGGATTTTTTAATTAGATACCAGTCATATCTTAATAATTGGTTCAAACAAAAAAATGTTTCTCAAGAAGATAGTAGTGAGACTGTAAAAACATATTATTTAAATCTTATTAATGAAATAGTTCTTAACTACACAACCATTGATGAAAGAAGATATCTTCAAAATTTAAATCTGCAGGATCCAAGAGACTTATCATTAGCAATACCGTTTTTTGCTAAAAAAATAAAGGATATTTGCATATATTTTAGCACTTTACGCGACACAGTACAGACAGCTCCTGTTCAGTACAATCTAAAAGGCTCTAACTTGGGTACAAATACAGTTTTATATAATTCTATTATCAACTCTTTATTTACTGACGACTTAACAAGCAATATTCTGACATTGCAGCTTTCTTTATCAACCATAAGAAACAATTTAATAATTGAAACTGAGGACATCTTTGATACCTATACGGACTACTATGATATTAACCCTGTTGCATCAAGTGAAGACTACAATTCAAAGTCCGATACAAGAGCTACTTATTTTAAATTAAATCAATATGATATTGATCCTGATTTATTTCTTCAAACAGGTTTTTCTGTCTTAAGAGCAATAGTATCCTATCCTTTCTACCTAACTGAACTGGGTCAAAATCTGTACATCAATCCTCCTGTTAGTGTCACTGATTTACAATTTTTAAAAGACAGTGATTACACAGATTTAATTCCTATTTCTTCTGTACAGGCTTTAAATCTTTCACTTAAAGCGCAGGAAATTCAAAAATACATGGGTGTTGATTTTTATTATGTGCAAACAGATTCAACAGGGTCATTTGCTGCTTCAGGTTTATTGTTTGAAGCAGAGAGTGAATTTGCAAATGTTGTTAACAAAAGATTTCCTACTGTTGTAGCTATTCCTAGTGAGGAATTTCTTAAAACAGGAAAAGAAATTGGCTTGTTTTTTAAGCCAGACAAACTCGGCTTGTTAAATTTTACCAATTTTAAATTTACACCAGCTTTAAATTTAAATAGTCTTGAGCCTGATACTGTTTATTATTTTCCAGATCCATATAAGTATGGAAACGTTTCAAGCAATACCGGATTAACTTTTAAAACACCGTTAACATTTATTGAACAAAATTATTTTAATAAAACGGATGTTGCAAACTCTTTTAAATTTGGAGATGCTGCTACCGACCCATATTATCATACATTTCGCGCATATCAATCACGTGAACAAACATTAAACTATGCTAATTTTGGATTGTCACGGTATGTTGACTCACAAGAGTTTTTTACAGGTGATGATAAAACTGTATGGGCCAATAAAGATGTATATGGTTTGGGTGTTGGTTTTGCATTTCCAATTGATCAAAGATTAGAAAAACTGCTTTCTATCAATAAAACATTAGTTCAGTATAAAACTGACGTTTATGGAAATGAGTATGGGTTGTACAAGTTAATAGAAAAATACACAGGCAAACTCTTAAGAGGCTTGGTTGCAGGAGATGATGATGATGAAGATCAAACTGTTTTAACAGAAACAACAGAACCTATTCAAATTTGTTTAATGTTGGATGGGCACGTATTTAATGATGCAGTATCAGGAGTTTATTTTGACTACACAACTATTGACCCATTAAAAAACTATTCTGGTGTTGTACTCAAAACAGTAACCTCCGTGCCACCAACATTTCCTTTATCACAGGTGCCCTTTGATTTGTTTTCGTATGTTTATTCACCAGAAAGTTTTTGTAGTGATGTTTCACAAAATACATTTGTATGCAAAGAAGCTGACGGGTTCACAATTACTAATGCAAACGGAACACCACTTGCTGACTACCCGTCAGATAATCCTGATTACAGCTTTTTTGATTCTGCAGTATATTATGAAACATTAGCAGACGGTGGTTTCAATCAAGTAAGTCCCACATACAGAGCAACTTTTGCCTATCCTGGGTATTTCACATTTACACCGCCGCTAACATCAACTACAACTTATGACGGGTTTAGATTTCTTAATAATGGTGAGGACCCATGTGCAGATTATATTGATCAGCCGCCTTTATATACAGAAGAGGCTAATTTTGCAGATATCAGACTGCCTGAACGTGGAACTGTTGTTAATGAAACATTATCCACCTTTATAGCACGACAAACCATTTACAATACAAGAAACACTTTATACGGTGATTTGTACTTTAGAAATTCAAACAGTTCAATAATAACACCACTATCAACAGCGCTGAGCGGTGTTCTTATAAAATATACTCCTGTTGTGCGAGACGAAATACACAATAATATTATTAATTTTGATTTATATTATGATACTCTGCAGATCGAAACTGAAAACTATTTAATTTTTGATAGAATTGTTTTTGATTATGATATCAATACTGTAACTGGTCTTAACCCTGGCATTAACGTTGTAACAAAAGGCAAAATTAAAGAATTTGAAAAGTTTTCTTCTGTATGGTTTGATGAAACAAGCAAAGAGCTATTATTCTGCAAAACCACACTTTACAACGAATACAGTGCAACAAACTACAAAGCAATCTTTCCAAAGATATATTCTTTTAATCTTGATACACAGACATTGACTCAAAAATACCCTCAAGTGCGTGATGAAGCATTGACTTTTAATATGCTGAGAAACTTTTCTCTATCAGGTAAAAATATTGAATTAAATATTATCTCAATTGATAAGCCTCTTCTTACCTATAATGATGAAAATAATTTGTACAAACTCACATATATAGGACGTGATCTTACAGAAGTATTTTACATCGTTACCTCTCTCTTTAGGTACATTGATGGCAAACTAACAATTGTTAATAACAGCATATACAAATTAGGGTCAGATGTATATGATCAAAATTTTGCAAATCCAGAAACTGGGTCTGTTCTAGAAACATATACAATTCTCGGGTCTGCTATAGGGCATATAAGTGATAATACACTTACATGGGGCAATATTTGTAATGTCATAGCGTAATATATTAATTTAGAGATAACAGGTATTTAAGCTTGTTAATTTCAGCTAGCATTTCATCTTTTATATTCAATAGATCAGTATCTGCAGAATCAAGCTCATTTTGTAAGTTGCTCAAAAATTTAACACAACTGTCAACAAAGCTCATAAAAGTGTCATCATAACTCTCAAGCTCGAACTTATAGGTTATTTTGCCTCTTACACCACCATATTTGCCAGTATAAACCTCAATAAATGTATCTATTAATTCATTCAATGTGTCGTATGTACTGCCAAATGCTTGATGCTGCGCATAACTCTGTGTCTGCCAGTGATACACTTTAAGTTGATTCAATATCTTTAATAACTGTGGTAATAATTTCATACTAATTATTTATTGTACACCAAAGGCGTTTAAAATTAGTGTTACAGTGTCAACGGCTTTTGATTGAGGCTGCATTGGTGAATATGACTCATAATCACCATAGGGATCTGTGGAATTCTGCATGCTTGTATTTTGTGTTGGAGGTTGTTCCATGTCTTCACTTTGATAGCCTGTTTGTTTTTTAATTTTTTCTAGTATTAATGTAAGTAGCTGATATAAAACAATATCTGAGTTAGCTTTTTCAACAAACTCTACAATGTCTGATTTTATAAATTTGCCTTTTAGCACTTCAAAGGGATTTGCGTAGTGACCAAATACAAAATGAGGCAGATATTTGTTTGTTAATGTTGCACAGTCTTTAATTACGTGGTAGGCTGCAGGATTTTGTATAACTACCCCTGTTTCTGGTGACTCACTGGCTTTTTTTGAAGGTCCATACAGTTTAGCTTCTTTGATTTGACTATTTTTTAAAATGACTTCAATAAATTTCATATACAATTGATATGGTTAATTATTGTCTGTTTCGGAATTTGCACTAGCTCTATATTATAAAATTTTAAAACATCTAAACCTTTTGTGTCATATTCATAGTTTTCACTGTAGACAACACGTTTTATACCATGTGCTGCTATATTCACAGCACATGAAGAACAAGGTTGAAGTGTGACAGCGATGGTTTTTGCTTCACCTATGCTTATAAGAGACAATAGATTTGTTTCTGCATGCAAAATATACGGGCGTCTATGATCTCTGTCATACCAAAACGCTTCATCCACATTTTTGCCTGGGGCCAATCCATTGTATGCAACACCTAAAACATGATTGTTATAGTCAAGTGCACATGCTCCGACTTTTTTAAACGGGTCTTGACTTCTGCATGTAGCGGCAAACGCTAATATTAATGCGTGCTCATCCCAACTAACTCTATTCATGTTTTTTTGATTTGTAGTGTTTGAGAATCTTTAAAATATCAGTTTTTAAATAGATAATGGGGTAATAGGAAAAGTTCTTCAACTCCTTATCATAGTATAAAATGCCCAACTGATTTAAATTTTGCCCTGTCATCTCTTCATACATAAAAGCATATAGTGATAACTGCAAACTATAATTGGTAAACTCACAAGACTGAAGATGATCGACAGGATGCAATAATTTTTCATTATACTGACTATACAAATTAAATTTTTTATTAGTCTTGATGTCAAAAACGCTAAAACTACCTTTTTCTTCTTTTCTTATGATATCTGCTGTGCCAGCAACATGAAAATGATGTGAATAAAGCTGCTTTTCTACTAATAGTTCATCTTCCGCATTAATAATGCCTGTGTTTTTGTAGGATTCTATTAGTGGGGTATGTTCGCTATCTACTATCTTGGTTAAATTATAGTTTTCTATAATTTTATGTATTTTTGTTCCAAATTTTTTGCTTTCGTCGTTTAAATTTTTCCATTTTAAACGCATTTCTTCAGGAGAGCAGCCCTCACGTTTTGCTACCCTTTCAGATGCCTTAACAGCATCAAATGGTTTTTTATATTTGCCTAAAAGAGTTGTGGCAGAAATATACTCTGCACCTGTCTCTGCATTACAGTATGTATGCTTTATGGAATTGAAAACCAACATTGTATTTTATGAATCTGCAGACTGTGTCGGTGCATTATCTTTTTCGATTTTTAAAAGACATGCTGCAATCTTGTTATAGATCTCACCCACAACCACAAGCTCACCTGCTTTAAAAACACCACGCGCTGAACACGCTTCAATTAGTGCTCCAATTACTTTTAAATCAGCTATAGTCAAATTTGTAGATAGTTCTTGTTCCATGTGTTTATATTAATATAATAACGCTAAAATGCAATGGATTTTTTAATATTGTGTACTATTATACATAGTATGTCTTTAATGTAGTAGCTACAAAAAAGTCACAAAAGTGGATATCTGATCATGAGATTGACATGAAAGCACTAAGTGCAGCTCTTTCATTGCTAACATCTGAAGTTCATCCAAATATGAAGGTGAGAGTTGTAAAGCTGACTCTTCAAATCATGTTTAATAAAGAGGGAAGTGAATATCAGTTTAATACTAATAAAATAAAGCTGTGCGAGGCACCTTATGCCCACAAGGATAATAAACACGGCAAACAGAGAGAAATTTTTAACCACTTTTTACATGAATTTCGTCACTGGATGCAGTCTCGTATTTACAAAATTGGCACAAGTAAGATAAAGTACACAGAAACAGATATTGAGCACAACACAAACGCATATTATAGAAGTGAGCTTGAAGTGGACGCAAGACAGTTCGTGAGACAATATTTAAATAAATTTATAAAATACTACAACGGGTTTATTCAGATTTAGTAACAATCTGTTTATACAAATAACAAATACAAGGATAGGTCAGCGGCGCAAGCGATGCTAAAATTAGCGGCAAATTAGTGATACAGCACAGTATTATACCCACAATTAACGAACACCAAAAGGAAAAGCAAATATAACATGATAAAAGCTTTCCTATTATCGGAGATTTAAATAGAATTAGTGTTTCAAAATCTTCAGCTGATTTAATTTGTTTTGAAAGAAAAAGATATCCAATAGAACCACGAAAAGGACTAAAAAACCATATAACACACAGTGTTTGTGTAATTAAATAGCCTAAAATATATATTAATAATTCAATCATATTGTTTTAGATATATGGTTTTCCCAAATTTCCTTTATATACTTTGCTTTTAACGAATTTTTTTTGCAGGCAGAGCATCCTGTTATTGCCAATTTATCCAATTCTTCTTTATATTTTTGTCGAAGTTGTTCACAAAAGGGAACATTTTGTGGGCACGGCAGTTCAAAATTAAAAAAATCCAACATTAGCTGATCACTATTCACATCATTATTTATTTGTGTTTGAGCTGCTAGCAACCTTTTTGCCATAATGATTTTTTCAGTTTGTATATGACAGCTTAAACACTGCTCACTTCGACCTTTAATATTTTTTATTTTTTCAGAAAACTCTTCTCTCAACTCTTCGCATTTTAAAATATAGCTTGGACACGGTGTATTATTATTAAAAAACTTTAATAGTATATTGTATTCATATTTTTTATTTTTATATAATTTATATTTTTTTATTAAAAACAAAAAAATTGGTTTTAAATTAAAAATACTATTCATTTTTAAGATATATGCCGACTATCTCTTCATACTTATTTAATACCTCGGGTATGCCATTCCATGATTCACAAAAATGATAGATTTTTGGTTGAACATTGTCATATCGCTTTAAGTGTGTTACTGGTACGTTCCACGCGCGATCTAAAACTAAATGTGAATCAATAACCATCTGATGCATCTTTTCTTGTATTACATCCGCAAAAGGTGCTGCAAAATTATTAGGGTTTTTCATATACAAAAGCATTGTATCGATTAGCCCGTTTTTTTTAAAAGCTATTTCTCGACACTTTACCGTGTTTGTAACTACAACTGATGGATTAATTGTCTTCTCTATTTCCCAGTCTTCAGAAACAGCCATGATCACATTGCTAACATCTGTAGAAAACAATATTGATACATCATCAACAATAATAGTATCAGTATCTAAACATAATACTTTCTCATGATGTATTGTTGCTAAAAAGAAAATCGAACAGCAACAAATTAATTTATTTCTATTAAAAGGATTATAAGGAAATGTTGTGTGGTTATATTTGTTTGTGTGTAGCCAGTGTGATTGGTTCCAAAAATTTAATATTTTTTTGTTTAATATAGTGGCGCAGTGCTGCAGTGAGTGTTGGCGTATAAAGTCATCATCAAATTTTACTATCTCATAATAAAAAGAATATTTTTGTTGCAAACACTGCAGTTCATCAAGGTTAAAGTCAGTTTCTGTTGTGCAAATATAAAAATGTATCTTATGCTCACCTTTATAATGCTTTAAGAGTGATTTTACAGAATTTATTAAAAAATATTTATATTTGTTATCACAGCGATAGCATATAGGGAGTATGTTACTTTTTGTATTCATATTCTATATATATAGGTTCAAGACCACTATTAATTACACCCTGTATTCCATCACAATTAGTAAACAGTACGCGTGCTTTAAGTGTGTACTTGAGAGCTTTGTGTTTTTTTATTAACTGTCTTATACAAGAAATACAAAAGTAGAGTGCTCCTACACGAGGCAATTTTTCCTTGGTATTAAAAATATCCTGATACATGTTATGTGCTGTTTTTAAACATTTATAATTATAAAAAAAGCCAAGCTCGTTGTTATGTTTTATTACATATATAATGGCTATATCACACTTGTTAAATGAACAAATATAAAAATATTTAAACCTTGTTTTTAAGAAAGAAATGTGGCTTTCAAGAGACGGTAGACCATTTTTATCAAAGTTAATACCTTCTTTTTTATATCTTTGTTTTAAAATTTCATAGGTAAAATTTATATCATAGCTTGAATTGACATCAAGCTTCCGGAATGAATAATATTGATCGTCAATTCTTGGTTTTATAGTTTTATTTTCCCATACGAAATGAATTATAGTAGGAATATAATTTAGGCTTGTTAATACCTCTTGTAAGTTGTTATCTTTATAGGGTACACATACATTTGTATTTTTTGGTGTTTTTTTAATTTTACTTTCTGTCCAATTATGCAGTTTTTTTAAAAACAAAAGTTGCTTTTGTGAGGCCATAAAATTATACTATGATAGTAATGTGTATAAATCTACGAGAAGAATATAAAAAAGTAGAAATCTTCGAAAAAAAAATTGCTGACTACACAGGGTCTAAATATGCTGTATGTGTAGATTGCTGTACAAATGCACTACTGCTATCCTTCCTACAAAGTAAAGAACAATATGTAACTCTGCCAACAAACACCTACGTAGGTGTTGCTCTTGCTGCACATCATGCCGGAAAAAAAATAAAATTTATTAACAGTTATTGGAAAGGATGCTATTTAATACCACCAACAAATATATATGATTCTGCAAAACGATTTACATGTAACATGTACATAAAAAAAAGTATTATGTGTGTATCCTTTCACTATAAAAAGCATTTAAAAATAGGTCGCGGTGGTGCAATTTTAACAGACAATAAAACTATTGCAAATCAGCTCAAGTTAATGAGAAACTGTGGAAAAGACGTGACAAAACCAATGCCTAAGCAAACATACAACGTTGTAGGGTATAATATGTTAATGCACCCTGATCTCGCTGAAAAAGGCATGGAGCTGCTAAAAACTCTGCCTAAAAATAATGAGGATTTACCTGATGAATACTATGGTGATTTAGAACAACAACTTAAACCACTCTTACCCAACACCATTATTAATTAAAAGTGTTGAATAAACACTTAAGGGAACAGGCTTGTTCCAATTATAGTAGTCATATTGGGACCAATTTCCATGTGATGCTTCTTTGCACCAATGTAAAATGTAGTTAGGAAGAATGTTGTGGGCTTTATTATAACTTAAAGTTTTTATGGCTCGTAATTCATTAATATCATCACTGCCAAAAAAGTTTTTTGGGGATATAAATTCTGTTAAATTAAACTCTTTAACTAAATTTGCAAAAATATTAACAGGTAGAATCCAATCGTCATTGTCTAGCTTAACATATTTTTTAGTTTCAGATATGCATTTTTCTAAAAACGTTGAGCCTGCTGGGGCCTTTAAAACATTGGCCACAACACCGCAAAACGAATGTGGTTTGATAACATACTCTGAATCAAAATTAAAGTATGACAAACACACACTATCCATGTCAACATAAGTACCACCTTGTTTGTATAGGAGGGTATATCTAAAAAGATCAGAAAAACCTCCTAAACTACCCTTTCTGCAATCACCGTTACCAGAATAAAAGTATAATTCATCTTGCGGTATTATTTGATTAGCATCACACAAATGAACACGCGAATCACAACTAATTTTTGAATAGGCCCAAAGATTTACATCATATCCCTGGTTAACAAAACTCTGTAATGTCAGTTTTTCTAGTAGTCCAAAAGGAGCACCATGCCAAAAAAACTGAATCTTTATCATACATCAGCAATATTATCAGGTTTAGGATAAAGTGCAAGAGGCCAATAAGATAAAACATCCATTAGTGCACTCTCTTCTCTTAATTCTTTTTCATATGCCTCTATGTTAGATATTTCTGCAATCATTTCGTTAAAAAGATGTGCTTCTTCTTCACTAAACTCCGGCATTATGGGATCGATTTCTTTTCTAATTTCAGAAACCCTCTCTTTTGAGATTTCTTTTATTTGTTCTACTCTTTTGATACGAACATTTTCAATGCATTCTTCGTCGAGCAGGGTCAATACAGAATAATTTGTAGCTGGACCCGCTTTATACAATTGATTTAAATCAAAATTAATATTGTCTTTGATAAGAGAGAGCAATCCCTGTACTTCACTGTTAGTAAAAGGTCTTATGTATTCATGAAAAGGTGCACTGACCCCAAACTCTTCTGGCCAGTACCTTAAGAACAGTCTATTATCATTAAAACAATTTAACACATTTTCAAAATCTAAATTTACTAATGTATCAATTGCTATTTCATATTGACGTACTTCTAAAAGCATGTTTGTGCTTATATTTTCTACACGACCCTCTATGTGCTCAATTATTCGCTGTGTCTTTTCCTCTGCTGCATCAGGAGAAAAAATATCAGCAACCTGACGATATTTTACAAGTAACTCATTATTAAATGTGTCACTATTAATAATATCTGAATGCTTTCTTAAAATAAGTTCTACTATTTCATTTTTAAGTTCTTGTAATTTTGCATTATTGTCAGGGGTAAGCTCCCGTGCAGGACAAAAGCCATGGTCTACGCTGTGTTTTTGACATTCAAGGAAATCGATTTTATTCAAAATTGTTTCTTGTATTTCTTTATGTTTTTGACCACCTTCTTTGGTTATTTCTTGTATTCTTTGTAATCTAGTATTTTCTAAATATTTCTTCCACGCCGCTTTAAGTACGGTGTCATCAAAATTTTGTTTGTTATCCAAATAATCACTTACTTCATTAGCAAAATTGCTCATGTCTCTTTCTAAACATGTATAAATTATTGGAGCTAGTGCAATTTTTGGTGCATATTTAAGTAGTTTTTCGTAGTTATTATTATTTGAATAAAAATGAAAATCGCCAGAGTCATCGTCCTGAAATATTTCGAAACATTCATGTTCTTTTAGTGTTAGTTTAAGAGCTGTTTGTATATACTCTTTAAAGTTTATGAGATAGTATGTTTGATCAGGATTATCGATAATTACATCTTGCTTATAATATCCAAGTTCATAATATTTTTTAACGTTATTTAAAAACCTTGACTGGATTTCAAATACTTTCTCTTCTGGCAAAATATGTTCAAAAGCAGGGTTGATATAAAGGGGTGGAGCAATTTCAAAAGGAAATCCGAGAAAATGTGGATATGCAACATCTTCTACAGAAATCTTAATATCCCTATTATGTGTTAATTCGTAGGCAACAAAAAACTCAGAGTTGTTATAAAATTTATATAGATCTTTTTTTTGTTCATAATCAACACCAAACAATTCCAAAACACTTTTATTCCAGGTTACAAGATGACGGTTACCGTTTTTAAGTACAAGCAAAACTGCTATTTTTGACAAAACAACACTAATAAATTCTGGTATTGTTTGAGGATATTGTTCCTGTGACATGTTAATATATTTTAATATAAAAGCAAAAAATAGCTACTCACTTATAATGAAGGCGGACAATTACCACCTAACGGATTACACCCCGCTGGTCCTCCGCATGCGTTTGGTGAGCCTTGCCATATTGAGCCGTCACCTGCTCCAGGGTAGGTTATGGATGCGTTCATAGTGCCGTCCACACCACAGTTTAGGTAATCTTTTACATAGTAAACATATGTACCTGTAACTCTATTTACTGACCATGATGCGTTGTTACCAGCTGCAGCTCCGTTCCCTGGCCAGCCTATCCAACCATACGGTGTACTATTCAACGTTGCAAAAAGAAAATAGTTACTTACATTTTTAGCAAACTCACCACCAATTGTAACCGTTAACGTGAAGTGATTGCATCTGCCGGTACGAGCCTTGCTTAGAGATATAGTGGGTCTTCTATTATATGCACTATAAAACTCCTTCATTCCGTGCGGACCCCATACAGGCGTTCCCGGGACCCCGCCTGTTCTTTGATAATTCCACTGACTAAACCCACCTGTGTTGGCAATACTTTGTGCTAAAGTACCAGTATTATTAGCAACATTAGAAACCTGAACAACATCCTGAGGCATGCAGATACCAGTTGAACTCGGTCTTGCATTATCTGCACCATCATTGCCCATGTAGGTTGCTTCTAAATTGCTTAATGAATTAGGAGCACCACTTTTCAGACCTTTAATATTTGAAACTGATATTGGACCTGTATTTTGTAACTGTGCCATAATATTATTTAATTTTTGCTTTTAACTCTTTAATAGCCTCAATTAATAAGGGAACTATTTTTTCATACTTAACTGCTTTATAACCATTTTCACGGGTAACGACTACTTCTGGTAATACTTGTTCAAGCTCTTGAGCTATAACTCCTACATCATGACCTGTATGTGTATTTTGAAGATCAGTATTCCAATCAAACTCAACTCCGCTTATTTTGTCAATCTTGTCTAATGCGGAGTTTATTGGTGTAATATTTTCTTTTAGTCTTTTATCTGATGTAAAAAATGCTGTAATATCACCAGTGGCTTGTATTGCACCGTTCACAACAAGATTATTGCCCAGTGTTGTGGTACTAAATACACTGAGAGTGCTGTGCAACGTTGTGTTGCTTCTTGTAGAAAGGGTACCGTTTAGTCTTGTATTTCCATTTACATGTAATTTAAATGTACCGGGATTACTTATACCTATACCCACATTACCGTCTGTATTAATACGGATACCATCAGCCCCGGCTGACTGAACACCAA
>Ga0210003_1001403_pt1 | contig 21309 bp, 22 predicted proteins | sample LantaG_FD_182804 | JGI IMG/M metagenome (GOLD analysis project Ga0210003, IMG submission 182804) | Deep subsurface microbial communities from Baltic Sea to uncover new lineages of life (NeLLi) - Landsort_02402 metaG (SPAdes) (version 2) | ecosystem: Environmental > Aquatic > Marine > Oceanic >... | reverse complement strand
CAAGCAGAAGCATGGAGAATGGTTGCATCAAAATTTAATAGAGTACCTGGTTTTATTTATACTAAAACCAAAGCCTCTAAGAAAATAAAAACATGGGTCCCTGATCCTAAAGCTTTAGAATTTTATTTAAAGATTAATGAAATAGGGGAACGTGATTTTAAAGAAGCTATGAAGCACCACCCATCTGAAGTTAAAAATGCAATAACAGTATTAGAAAAACAGATGAGTAATGATGTTGATTGATAAACAATTTGAATTAGAAATACCGACTCATATTGCATTTACCTTATATAAAAACGATTATGTTGATAATCTTATTATATCAAAAGTAAAGAAAGAATGCAGAAATGAATCTGATAATGATACAGAATTTATTGTATCATTAGATCAATTTCGGAGTGCAATAAAAACTTCTTCATTTTTAAGAGCAGAAATGAAAAAGGTAATTGACCAAGATCTATTACCTAACCCTAACTTTAAACCGAATTCTATTTTCTTTTTACAAGCTATAATTAATAGGCTTGTAAACTTAGAGACAATCACGTTTAAGATATCTAATGAAAAGATATTTTCAAGATTGATAAAAGTTGGGGATGGTCGAGAAATTGTAAGTTTTCATTTTAATATAATAGAAGGAACTTTTGATCTTACTAAAATATTAGATAGAGAACAATTAGATACATTCAATAAAAGATTTATGGATGTAGGAATAATGAAAAACAAATATTTAGAAAGAACTTCTTATTTTTATATTAATGCAGTTACATTATTTGATATATTAGCTGAAATGGAAGAAGCACAAATCTTAGATGCTTTTGATATTATTACAGCAGTTGATCCTAAAATAGAAGAAGACAATCCAATATTATTAGTTAAGACCGATTATACACCATATTAGAACATGAATATATAAACAAAATATTGTTTGTATATGAAATCTTTTCTTAGTCGTTGTTGTGAATCAAAGCGTGAGTGTATTACTTACTTGGTTGTATTTTTGTGGGTAGCTGTTGGTGTTACTGCTACATACTTTGATACGGACTTTACTCAATTAGCCGGATACTTTATTTCTTTAACTGGATTTGTAGCATCATATATCTTTGGTGAAAGCATGAGACCAAGCAGTAATAGTTCAATTTTTAGAAAAGGCAAAAATAGTAAACGAGAAAATCTAATGTATATTACAATTGCCCTTTGGACTATTATAGGTGTTTGGGTTATTGTTAAACATGCTGATCTTATGGGTGCCGCTGCATACTTTGCTGCGTTAACACCATTTGTAGGTTCTTATATAATTGGAGAAACTTTTAAAAAAGAAGGTGATTCCAGTAGTTCATATCAACAAATAAACTCATAACATGGCAGTAACAGGATCATCAACAACCACTAACGGAGACCAACTATTAGTTAGCATCCAGTCACCTTACGAAAATGTAACAGAAGTATTAGGATTTACTGATTCTATAACAGGTGAGAGTACTTCTTGTTTTTATACTAAAGATTTTAGGTGGGGCATAGATGGGGTAACATATTCTGATTGGGTACTTCTTACTGATGCTAATTTAGAATTATTAGTTTTAAATCCTGCAAATAAATTTTGGATTCAATATAGATATACGCAAGTTGGAGATTGTACCTTAACATTTAATTCTATTGCATTAGAAATCGTAACCGATGGTGGTGTAATTTGTAAAATACCTCAAATTGATTGTGGTGGTGTTGATGGTTGTTCAGGCGCATTAAACTTAGCATTTGATTGCTGTGAAGGTGGGTGGAACCCGTATGACATATCAAGAGCAGGTCAAATGTATACTCAGCTATCAGCAATGGCATCCAACTTATTTGGGTTCTGTGTAGATTATTATAAAACTAAGGCTGATCAAAGAAGTAGTGATGTTATTCTAAAAGAATATTCATTATTTGATGTTATTAAATCTGGTGAGGTTAAGATAATGATACCTGATAATGAGCTTCCTACTAGAGACATTGCATTTAATCCGTTAATGATGGATTTTCCTGTACAGTTTGAAATTCATATTGTAAAATCTGCATTTGAAGCAGTCTTTGGTATTGGTGCTAAACCACAAATGAGAGACTATTTACATTTTAAACAGTTTTTAAATCGTATGTATGAAGTTGATGCAATGGCTGAGGCCGATGACTTTATGTATACTGGATCATATTGGAGAGTAAGTCTTGTTACTTATCAACAAAGAACAAATGTTGGTTTTGAAAATACTGTAGAAGGTATTGCAGCTGAAACATCTACTGAAGCACTAGTATCTAATGTAGAAGAAAAGTTTAGAGTTGAACGAGAAAATGAATTTAAAGATGTTAGAAAACCTAATGAGTATAATACTATAGGTAGTCAATCAAATGATTATGTAAGAAGAGCTCTAAATAAAAAGATGACTATTACAGAAGAGAATGTTTACAATCAGTGGACAATCATTTCTAAATATCATTACGCATTAGGAACTTTATTAAATGGAGCAATAGGTGTTAAATATAGATACACTGGTGGTTGGACTGCTACAGATAGTAGAGCATTTACATTTTGGTTTAGACCTACATATAAAGCACCAATAGGTAAGAATGTTTTAATTACTTCAATAACTAATAATGCAGGCAATCCTATGATAACTACACCAGGTTTACCACTAACACTAAAGGCTGGTGATTGGATAGCTATAAAAGGAACAACTTCTTATAATGGGATTCAGCCGGTAAAATCAGTAGATGTTGCAACTAATACAATTACACTAGATATTTCATATATTGACAGTATTATAACTAATACTGCTAAATTTAATAAAGAAGTTAGTAATACATTTATTTCATATGATACTGATGTTGTACCAACATTAAGTTTTGTTCAATTAACTTATACTGCAAACTGGTTTATAATTAAACTTAATGATACTTATTATAAATATGATTTGTCAAAAAGTTCAATAATACTTACTAAAGGGGAGTGGTATGCTGCTACTATTAATTTAAATAACTTAGCAAAACAATTATCATTATTTTTATATAATACTGTAGAGTTAACTGCAGCAATAAATCCAGATAGAACAGCTGATCTTAAGAGCATATATATTAATACACAAACTATACCTGCAACTAGTGTACCTGCAGGCTATGCATGGAAGTTATTAGGTTGTGAAACTGATTTAACTAATATAAGAATATGGAGTGAACCTATAGAAGAAGAACTACAAGAATTAATTTTAAGTCAATATGTAGTAAAAGATTCTCACTTAGCTTTATTATTAGATAATGCATCCCCAGAATTATTGCTTCCAACTGTTACTAACCCAAGATAACTTGGAATATATATTATAAATTTAGATACAAATGAAAGACTCGTCGAAAGGAAAATTTCGTGATAGCCTAGGAGATCTCTTAAATGATTTACCAGATGAAGTAGAAGGTTTAAGTGAAAATTCTGAAGAACTACAACCAGTAAGAATTGAAAGCAATCAAGGCACTCAATTAGTTAAAGCTAAAAACAAAGCCGAAAAGGTAATGAATAGTTTATTAACTTTTTATTTAAGTGAGGAGATTATTGCAGAGCATGAATATATTAGAGCCAAGGCTCAATTGGATGAATTTGCACTATCTATGTTAATTAGACAAATGCAAAACAGTGAAACTGCTATTACTTTACTAATGGAGACTATACATGAAGGTGATGTTTCCCCAAGAATGTTTGAAGTTCTTAGCGATTTACAAAGAACACTCTTAGATATTATTAAAAGCCAAACAATGTATATGATAGCAATTGAGGAAAATGCTAAAAAGATATCTCGTGATGTAGATGTTTATCATAATACTGAAAGTTCATCCTCGTCCAATAAACAAAGTGGTATTAAATCTCGAGGGACAAAAGATTTAATGAGAGCTTTACAAGATACAATTAAAGAAGAAGATATACAAGATGTCGATGGAAATGAAGATGAAGAATAATTATTTGTTAGTTCAAGAAATTGAACAACAAGAGAGAACAACAGCCAGTGGCATTATTATGTCAGTTGAAAAATATAATCGTAAAGTAAAGATTATTAATTCAGGAGATAATAAAGATTTAAAGAAAGGTGATGTTGTATTAAAAAATATGGGCAAAGGGACTATTGTGAGATTAGACAATGTTGAATTTGAACTAATTCATATTACAGATCTTATTGCTATTTTAACAGAAGACAATGGCTAAACCGCAAGCAGAATCAGCAGGATTTGAATTTAAAGTATCGAAAGGTGCTGAGTCTTTTGCATGGACTTCCAATAAAGTAGAAAAGTTAATGTTAGCTTTAGATGAAGGTTATAAACCAAAGTCAACTCCTTTTTATGAAGGTAATCCTAATTTAAGAAAAGGTAATATTGTATTTAATTATACTGATGAAGAAATAAGAGAAATTAAAAAGTGTGCAAAAGATATTGTATATTTTGCCAATACTTATTGTACTGTAATGACTGATTATGGTCTACAGACAATTAATTTAAGGCCTTACCAAGAAGATATGTTAAAGCAATTTCAAGCAGAGAGATTTAATGTATGTTTAGCAAGTAGACAGGTTGGTAAAACAATATGTTCTTCTATTTTTATTGCATGGTATTCTGTATTTAATTTTGATAAGAATTCACTAATACTTTCAAATAAGGGTGCTACAACAAGAGAAATCATTGATAAAGGTAAAACTATATTAGAACATTTACCTTTCTTTATCAAGCCCGGTACTCTTAAATGGGATGTGTTTAACTCTAAATTTGATAACGGTTGTAGAATAATTGGACAGACTACTACAAAGAAAGCAGCAATTGGTTTTACTATTCATTTATTATTTATGGATGAGTTTGCGCATATACCTGCAAACTTTGTAGATACCTTTTATGAAAACGTGTATCCAACGGTATCTGCATCTATTAATTCAAAAGTTATAATAACTAGCACACCTAATGGATTTAACAAGTTCTATGACATCTATACTGCCGCTGATAGAGGATTAAGTGAATACGTTCCATTCCGAGTTGATTGGTGGGATGTACCAGGGCGAGATGATACTTGGATGCGACAAGAAGTTGCTAACTTAGGTAGTGAAGAAGCTTTTAATAGACAATATGGAAATCAATTTATAGCAGGCTCTTCTTTATTGTTAAACCCGGCTAGTTTAAAAAAGCTTACTGAAAATCAAGTAAAATTTGAACATAAAGAAATTCCAGAGTTTGATGATGCTGAGATTGATTATTCTGGGCTGCTTTGGCAACCTGGTTTTAATTTAGATGAGATAGAAGAAGATTATAACTATTGGGTATTTTCAGTTGATATTGCTGAAGGTACTGGTGGAGATTATTCTGTTATTAATATTTTCCAAATACAGATGTTAGATCAAAGTGATTGGAAGAACGTAACAACCCCAGGTAGTTTTATTGACTTTTTTGGAATTAGGCAAGTAGGAAGATTCAGAAGTAATGAGCATACTATTGAGGAGTTTGCAAAAACACTTTATATTTTAGCATTTGATTTATTTTATTCAGAGAATGTAAAACTAATTATAGAATGGAATATGTTTGGTGGAGAATTAATAAAAAGAATGGAAACTGTATTTCCACAAAGAAATGAATTTGATGAAGAAAGTGTTGTTAAATTTAAACACCGAGTTGATGCTAAGACAAAACAATTTGGCCTTAAAGTAAAGAAAGATAACAAGCCTATATTTTGCCAGAATTTTAAGAAATATATTTCTCAAAATAAAATTCAAATTTTTGATAAAGATACTGTAAAAGAATCATCTACTTTTGGAAAACTTCCTAATGGCTCTTATGCAGGGCAATTAGGTAATGATGATTTAATAATGACTTGTATAAATAGTTCTGAATTCTTTACTACTTTAGATTTTTCTGATTTTGTTGAGGAAATTTATGATGTGATAGATCCGTCTATTCAAAACCTAATAGATGAAATTTTAGAAAAAGATTCAAAAGGAGGAAATCTAAATTTTGATATTTACGACTTAATATAAAAAGTAGTTACTTGGTAGATATATAAAAAAACTAATAAACAAAAAAAATATAATACAAGATGGCACTAGATCCAAAAATCGCTTCTCTTAAAGCTGCAGGTACATATCGTTTCGAATTTGACAAAAGTCAAGTAGTAAGTATTCCTGCTAATCAAACACGACTTGTAGTCGGTTTTTCTAAGACAGGCCCATTCAATACACCTGTATTTATTCCTGATACTGCCTTTTTTAAGCAAGTATATGGAGATATAGATAGAAACTTAGAAAGAAAAGATTCTTTTTTCCACAGAAGCTGTTTAGCTGCATTGGAAAGAGGGCCAATTCTTGCACTAAACCTACTTAACTTAGATAAAGATGATAAAGTTAATGCTATTCGATTTGCAACAGCAGCAACACCAGAAACACAAAAAAATGCTGGAGCTTTATATGAGTATCAAAAATTTTATAATAGAGATAAATTTTGGTTTCCATCAACTGATGATTTTTTAACTAATGTTGGAGCAGACCAAGATACACTAAGTTCATTAACTGTTAATGATTTATTAGATGTTACTAACCTAGGACAGAATCCTATTTCAGTAATAGTTAAAAAATCTGCACCAACAAATGTTTTACAGTATCAAGTAACTGTAGAAGAATGGTATGGTTCTGCTAATGTACCAGGTTATTTAAATAAGGATAGTTTAATATCTGACTTCTTTGTAGATGTCTTTGTAATAGAAGGAAACTTTGGTGGAGACTTTAGTACAACTGTACCTTACTCAAGGTTTGCATCAGATCCAACGTTCCAACAATATTTTGATCCAACACAAGGATTATTAAGAAAAAAGTTTGCAACTGATGCTACAGATACTAAATTACAAGAATTCTTTAATGAAACTGAAGTAAACTTACGAGCAACTTATACTGCATGTTTGCTTCCTGATTTTGTAGATCTATTAGGTAATAACCTTTTCATTGAAAAAGTTGTTAATGCTGATACTGCAAGCACTGGATTATTTGTTACTGTTAATGAAAATTTATTTGACGGTGATACATTAATAGATGGTGTTCCTGGGGGAATTGATATGGTAGGACATAATCTTGAAGCTGCTACAGCGTTTGGTAGCCAGGATGATGTTAACTTTTTATCATATAGTGGATCAATAGTTTCTGACTTATCTTTTGCAAGAAACTTCGAACCTGGAACTGTAGTTATAAATGCTACAAGTACAATTACTGTAGATGTTCCAAGTAGTGGAGATGATATACAAATACAAGTAACAAACACAAATGCCGTTAAAGATGCTTTATGGACTGCATTCAGTACAATGACTGCTAATACTGCAACTGTAGTAGGATCATTTATATTAGCTGCCGGAAAATATGTACCAGTAATATCTGTACAAGTAATAGGTAACACTATAACTGTATTATTATCTGATGTAGGTGGTATTGTCGTAGGAGACTTCCAAATAGGTGGTGCTGCGAGTTATACTTATATTAATGAAGCAGACTTTAATTTTGTATCTGATGAATTTTCACAAGCTACTCCAACTGCTGGGATTATAGGTTCTTATGGATCAACTGTTCAATCTCAGTTTGCGACTGGCGTATTAACCGATGGTGATGAAGCAGTTTATGAAATAGGTGGACAACAGTATACTTCATACTTAGTAATGAATGCTATTAATTATGGATTTATTCATACAGGTGGGCCAACAACAGCAGTAAATACGATTGCAATATCGGATCCTGCTTATTTTATGCCAGCTGTTAGGATTACTCCTTACACTGAAGATAGTTATACAAATTTAACACCACACAGTCAATTTACTTTAGATAGTACTGGATTTTTTGCAAAATCTACTAGTACTGCATTAATTCCAGCTTTATGGCCAGCCGCTACTTTAGGTGTACAAACTTTAAAAGGCGCTCTTAATTTAGGAATTGATATTATAGGTGATACATTAAATGAACCAACACTAAAACCTAACCAAATTTTAATAAATGCTGATATAGCTGTAACACCAGAAATAGCTGATGTAGTAGTAGGAAATTATTTAGTACATTTAAATGGTACAGCCGCTGGAACACCATCAAGGTTAACAAGAATTAATTCTGTTGTAGGTAGTGTAACTCCTTCGCAATATCCAATTATACCTGCAGGCCAAACTGCATTATTGGTTACTTGCCAATCTGAAATTGATGTTGAATTATTAACAAACCCAGCACAAAGAAAGGTAGAATTATATTATCCAATCGATTCATGGATTGATTATCTTAATATATTCCTTTTACCTGGATTTAAATTAGATGCTACTAAACATGTACCTAATGGAACAAATGCTAGACAGAATTATTGTTTATCTCCAATTTTAGGTGGTACTAATTTATATAAAGCGCTAACCGACAAGGAAACAATTAACTTCCGTTATGTAGTTGATACTTATGGAAATGGTGTTGAAGCAAATTGTAAAGCAATCTATACCAACTTGTGTGCTGGTAGAAAAAATGCTTTTGCAATTATTAATGCACCATCAGCTAAAGACTTTAAGAAAAATACTGATCCAAGCTTTACTGATGCAATTGGCGGTTTATCTTCCAAGTTTATAGCTGAAGGTGGAAATCTTGCATTGAATCCAACAATTAGATTCTCATTACCATCTGCAACAAGCGGTGGTTCTTGGGGTAGTTTTTATTATCCGTTTATGACTGTTAGAGATTTAGGTAAGAACATAAGCGTTCCACCTGCTGCATATGTTTCTAATAATTACATACTTAAATATGAAAACGCATTGCCGTGGTCAATCGTGGCTGGTGTAAGACGTGGAGTAATAGGTGGTAGTGGGGTTGTAGGTTTAGAAATAAACTTAGATCAAGAAGATCGTTACTACTTAGAACCGTTTGGAATTAATCCGATTGTATTCCAAAGTGGAACAGGACCAACTATATTTGCAAATAAAACTGCACAACAGGTTCCTAAATCTGCTTTAAGTTCAATTAACGTTAGAGAGGTTGTAATTTATATCCAAGATGGTATTGATGCAATTCTTAAAAACTACTTATTTGAATTTAATACAGCTCAAACGAGATTAGAAATTAAAACATTAGCTGATAACTTCTTATCAACTGTTCAAAATGATGATGGTGTTTATGATTATAGAAATATAATGGATGAAACAAATAACACACCAGAAGTAATTGATCAGAATGTAGGTATCCTAGATACATATATTGAACCAGTAAGAGGAATGGAAATTCTTGTACAAAGAACAACTATTTTAAGAACTGGGGCAATTAGTACAGGAAACTTTCAATAAGGAGTAACTAAAGATGAATATATAAAAAAACAAAAATAAACTATGCCGTTACCACATTATACCCAATCAAGGGCCAGTAGCCAAAGGTTCGAACCAATTCAACCTAACCTCTTTGAGCTGACTGTATTTTCGCCATTAGGGGATGACACAGGTCTAATCTTAGAGCAAGTAATATCCATTGGAGGATTGAATGCGTTAAACCCATCAATTGATCCAATAATGCAAAAATATAAATTTGCTGATAGATCATACGCAGGTATGCCCGGTCAAACGTTTGTTGATTTACCAGTTAACTTCACACTTAACTTAAATGATGCAAATGAAAATTACATATATAATACATTCCGTAACTGGACCAATTTAATCTATGATCCATTAACTGGTGAAATGGGATTAAAGAAGGATTATGTAGGAAGTATGATTTTAGTTCAGTATAACAGAGCTGGTGATATTTATAGAAAGATTACATTTAAAGATGTATTCCCAATAGGTCAAATTGATTTTGTTGATGAAATGAACTATGCAACTCAAGATGCAGTAGAATTAACAATGACTTATCGTTGTGATCATTGGGTTGAAGAGAATGTAGGATCTTAATACTAATTAATTAAAATTAAAACTGGGAATATTAAACTATTCCCAGTTTTTTTGCCTTCACTCTAATATATAATATAAAATATATAATATAGAAAAATGATAATCTATAAATTACAACAACAAAAAACGAATAAAGTTTACGTTGGGTATTCAGTAAATGATAATCCAAATAACTTTGGATCAGGTAAATACATCAGGCGTGCCGTAAAAGATTTTGGAACTACTTCATTTAACAGAGAAGTCTTAGAAGTTTTTAAAGAAGACGATTCCCTCGGTGATATTTTAAAAAGAGTAGAATATTGGATTAATAAATTTAAATCTGATAATCCTAAATATGGTTTTAATGAAACTGTACAAGAGCTTATTCCACAAAAGAAAAAACTTACTAAAAAATTACAAGTATTATTAACGCCTGAAGATGAAGATAGTCTTAATGCAATTATTATACAAAAGTCGATGGAAAACAGAATTAAACCTGTTGCCATTTCAAGATATGTTAGACAATTAATAGTAGAACATATTGTTGATGAAAATAAAATTGAGAAACAATTAATAAAAAATAATTAAAAATGTCAGAGCACGAAGATAATATTAAAAAAGAGTTTGAAGCAGCTGAAGGTATTTCAGTAGAGGCTACCGAAACTCCTAATAATGTAGTACAAGAATTAGGAAAGGTAGATGTTGCCCGCCAAATGGGTAAAATTACTTCAGATGATCCTGAAATTAAAAGAATAAATGCAATGGTTGGTTATACTGCATTAGATCTTAGTACATTCCCATCCAAAGGTAAATTTTATAGAGATGATTTTGAAATTCATATTAGACCTGCAAAGGTTGCTGAAGTTAGAAACTTTTCGACAATGGATGAAGAAAACCTTAGGGAAGTAGATGAAGGATTAAATAACATAGTAATATCATGTTGTAAAGTAATGTATGGGAACCAAAGAGGTTCTTACAAAGATATTCTTGAAGAAGATAGAATTTATCTAATACTTTCAATTAGAGAATTAACATTTAAGACTGGTGAACAAACACTAATGATGCCAGTTGGTAAAAAATCATGTAAATCTCAAGATTGTAAAACTCAAGAATCTATAGAACTAAGAACTAATAATTTACAATTTAATACTGTTGTAGAAAAATTTGAAAAGTACTATGATGAAAATGATAGATGTTATTCTGTCGCAACTAAAAATTATGGTGTTATACAAATGGCACCTCCTACTATGGGTGTTATGCGGGCCATAACTGATTACGTGAGAGATAGAGAAGAGAAAAACTTAGGGTGGGATAAATCTACACTGGCTATATTACCTTACTTACAGAGAGAATGGCGAGGATGGAATGAAAAAGATATATTTTCAAAGATAACATCCTTTCAAGGTTGGGATTCTACAAAATATACAATTGTCTACAGATTAGCTGAAGATATGAAAGTCGGTGTTAAACCGGAGATGGTATTCCCATGTAAAAGCTGCGGTGAGGAGGTCACCGTGCCGCTCACGTTTCCCGGCGGTATCAAAGCTCTATTCATTGTTTCAGATATCTCTTCTGAACTTCTTTAAAATTAGAGTACTGTTATTAGAAAAGTTGCATCTCCAACCATCAGAGTTGGATTTGCTTCCTTTCTATGAATATGAGTATACACTAGAAATCTATAATGATCTGTTAAAAGACCGTAATAAGCAAGAGCAACAGAATACTAAAGACACACAGGATAAATACAATATGGATGGGCTATCTAGTAAAATGAAAAATCCTAAGATGCCTAAGATGCCTAGTATATCCATGCCGAAATTGTAAAAATAAAATTTAAATGGCTGCTGTAACTTTAAAAGATTTGATGGATCCGTTAACTAAGATCCAAGCTGCTACTGAATCCACGGCAGATGCTGTGGATTCTTTATCTATAGCAATAGGCACGCAAACCCAAGGCACTAATGCTGTGCTACAAAAATTAGATAAACTGGTTGCTGCACAAACCGGAGCAATTGATGGTAATATAGATTCAATAATGCTTCGCCTTGCATTAAATCGTAATAAGCTGCTAGCTAAAATTGCTAGCGGAAAAGGTGGAGGTGGTGCAGCAGGGGCTGCTGGTGGTGGAAAAGCAGATAAACTTAAAGAAGGAGGAGAAGCATTAAAACTGCTAGGTGCTGGTGCCTCAACACTGGCAAAAGGTATGTTAATATTTAGCCTTGTTCCAAAGTCTGGTATTAGAAAGTTTAGAGATACACTATATGATCTCTTTGATATCATGAATCAGTTTAATGGTAAGAAAGTAAAGAAAGCAGCAGAAGGTTTTAAGATAATAGCTGATTCCATTGGTACATTTGCAAAAAATTTAGTTAAAGCAACTTTTCTTTTACCAATAGGAATGATAGGTATAGAATTATTAAAGAAATCTTTAAAAATGTTGTTGCCTACGTTTGAAAAACTAGGTAAAGAATCAAAAGAAATTAAAAAAGGTAGTAAGGCTCTAGATTTAATGGGTACTTCACTGTTATCATTTGCTAAAGGTTTGGCACTTGCCGGCTTAGTAGCTGTTGTTGGTATTATTGCAATTCCATTTTTAATTATTAGTTTAATTTTAATAGGTGGTGCTATGCTATTACTTGGTAGGCTTAGTAAACCTATTACTAAAGGTGCAAAGGCATTGGACAGAGTTGGTGATGCTCTAAAATCATTTGGTATAGGATTAGCTATATTTGCAATAACTACATTCTTTATTATGCTACAACCTACGATTCTTCTAGGAATGGTTGCTAGTTTAGTTTTAATAGGTGGTGCTGTAGCATTAATTGGATTACTAAATAAACAAATTAATAAAGGATCATTATCTCTTATTCTTATGGGTGCAGGCTTAATTGTCTTTGGAATAGGTTATGCAATATTTGCAGCATCAGTATCAGCAACTGTTACTGATATAAAAGATGTTGGTATGCAATTAGCAGTCTTAGGTGGTATTGGTTTAGTAACAGCACTATTAGGTGTAGGGCTAAGTTTAATAGCACAAGGTGCCCTTTCCCTTGTACTTATGGGATTAGGTCTGGCGGTATTTGGTTTAGGGTATATTCCATTTGCTAAAGCTACCAAAGATGCAACATTAGATAGTGTTGCTGTTCAGGCTGGCGTATTAACCGCATTAGGTTTAGTGTTTGCAGCAGCAGGTCTTGCTGCAATTGCAATAGTACCTGGTGCAGTTGCATTTGCAGCAGTAGGTGCTGCATTACTAGTATTAGCACCTGGTTTAGCAGCAATGCAATCAGTTAATTTTACTCAAGAGGATGCTCTTAACTTAACAACTACGTTAGCTGGTGTAAAGTCAGCATTTATAGGACCTCCTAATAAAGGTGGTGTAATTAGTGGAATCTTTAAGAGTATAGGTGGGGCAATAAGTGGTGGGGCTGATGCCGTTCAAATGACAGCAGCAGCAGTAGGATTTGCAGCAGCAGGTAAAGCATTGACTGTATTATCTGTTGGTTTAAAAGAATATAAAAAAATAAGTTGGACTGCTGATGATAGTTTACAATTAACAACAGTTCTATCTGGTATAAGTGCTGCATTTGCGCAAGCAGGTGGAGAAGCAGCAGCACCTGGAGGAGTATTTGGTGCAGTATTTGGTAATGCATTTAGCCCTAACGCCACAGAGAAAGGTATAGATTCTGTTATGGGGGCAGGAAAGGCTTTAACTAGTATAGCAACAGGTTTAACTGCATTTAGTGCTCTAGTAAAATCAAAAATTAACATTAAAACACTAGCAGAAGATATAGGCATGGTACTTGGATTTGTCTCTGAAGCTTTTGCTGCAATAGGTGGTGCAGATCAAGATGTTGAGTCAGGTGGTTTTTTTAGTGGTTTATTTGGTATTAAGTCAACTGCAACAGAAGAAGGTATTAGATCTGTTAGGGATGCAGGAGATGCATTAACTGGAATTGCCAAAGGCTTAGAAGCTTTTAGTGGAATAAAAGATCCAGCAGGTACAGCTGCAAAAATTGGAGAAGTACTTGGTTTTGTCTCACAAGCTTTTGCTGCAATAGGTGGCGCAGATCAAGATGTTGAGTCAGGTGGATTTTTTAGCAGTTTATTTGGTATTAAGTCAACTGCAACAGAAGAAGGTATTAGATCCGTTAAAGGTGCAGGTGATGAATTAGTTAAAATAGGAACAGCATTAGAAAAGTTTGCAGGTTTAAAAGATCCAAATGCAACAGCAGCAAAAATTAAAGCAGTTTTAGGAATGGTAGGCCAAGCTTTTGCTTCTGTTGGTGGAAGTGAAAATGAAGAATCTGATGGTAATTGGTTTATATCATGGGATGAAAATAAAATTGAAAAAGGTATTGATGCGGTAGACGGTGCAGGTGCTGCGTTAACTGATATTGCAGCTGGACTTAAAGCGTTTAGTGGAGATTTTGATCCTGTTTCTGTAGCACAATCTATTGGGACTCTATTAACATCGATAGGAACTTCATTTAGTGATCTTTATGCAACTAACCCAGAAGTATCACCGCAACTAAAAGACTTCTCAACATTCATTGTAACTCTAGGGGATGTTGCAGAAAAAGGATTATTAGACAAAGCAGCTGATGGAATTTCCAAGATTGCAGATTCTATTAATAAAATAGATATTGACAAGACAGTAGCCTTTGGCGATCTATTTAAATCAAGCTCTACTCTGTCCGAGGATAAAGGCGCATATAAAGCATTAGCTAAAGCAGTAGAAGATATTAGAGATATGATGGCTGAAACGGGTGGCGGTGGTCCTAGTGCTATAGATAAAATACAAAATGCATTTGACGGTGGAAATCGTGGCGCAGCACCAGCACCAGTGGCAGCTAAGGGTATGGGAGATATGAAAAAATTAAATGCTACATTAGCATCATTAAGCCAAGCAATAACAAACTTACCAGGTGATATCGCGTCTGCAGAATTTGTAGTTAAGCTTGACACCTAATGTTATTATTAATCATGTTTCGTAAGATTTTAACTTTTATATTAAAAATTTTTAAAAAAGATAAACCTTATATCAAAGATGACTATGATGACTACTATCCTGATAGTCCTATTTAATTAATAAAAGTTTATTAATTCTTAAAACTAACTTCATTTTTAGCTATATAAAATATAATAACAGCTGAAATAAAAAGTATAGTATGAAAAAGAATATAGTTTGGTTTGACTTAGAGACCACAGGAATAAGTACAACATCAGATCGCATCATTGAGATATGTATGATCAAGACTGATTTTGATGGAAATGAAATTGAAACTTATAATCAATTAGTTAACCCAGGAAATGTAGAGATGCGACCTGAGGCTGAAGATAAGCATGGAATTTCTCTAGAGATGCTAAAGGATAAACCTACCTTTGAAATGATAGCATCTGAAATAAATGATTTTATTGGTGATAGTGACTTAGGAGGTTATAACGCCTTATTCTTTGATGTACCTTTCTTATGTGAAGAGTTTATGAGATGTGGTATTATCTTTAATCATCGAAGCAAAGCTGTAATGGATCCTTTCCTTATTTACAGTAACTATGAAAAGAGAGATCTAACTAGTACTTATAAAAAATTCACAGGTAAAGATTTAGAAGGTGCACATAGGGCTGAGGCCGATGTTAGAGCTACAATGGAAATATTTCAAAAACAGAGAGAAGTATACCCAATGGCAGAAACCGCCGAAGCAATTGATAAAGAAGTAAATACTCGTAGAGCAGATCAAGTAGATTTAAGTGGTAAATTAAAATTTGCTGAAATAGACGGTAAGAGAACAATTATATTTAACTTTGGTAAACATAAAGGTTTTGCTTTTGAAACTATATATAGAAATGATTCAAATTATATTAATTGGATAATTGAAAAGGGTGAGTTTTCTAAAGAGCTTAAAGTTATATGTACTAAATTAATTGCAAGACTTAGAGCTGAAGAAAATAAAAATATAGAAATGCCATATTAATCTTTCAGAAAGAGAAAAGATTTGTTATTATTATAATATACTGAACATTAACATTAAACAATATGAATAAATTAGAACAACCAGATTTAGCAAACGGGACATCATTCCACGGACATGATTTTATAGCAGCTAAAAAAGATATAGAAAAAGTATGTGGCAGTGTAATGTATACTGATGATGATATCGATGAAAAGGTTCAAAACGAATGGGAAATGCAAACCGAAGATGGTACCGCAATTACTATATATGATTGGAAAGAATATCGTGAATATTCTGATGATGAAAAAATTACGTGGCATATAGGGGCAAATAACAGATTTGGGTCAAAGAAAGGTTATGAAGAATTAAAAAGAGCATTCCATCTACACCCTAAGATTACTTATAATATATAATAAAGTTCTTTGAATTATTGGGGGTGAACGGTTTTTGACAGTATGATTGAAATAAAAACTACAGCGCCGGGTGATGACCTTCCATCAACCTTAGCCGACAACGCTGAGTACGCAATGGCTGCCTAAGTAGGTAAGTAATGCACATCATGTTATATAGTATGCTTGTAAATAACTAAGATGTAAAACGAAGCAGTATAGGTGTACATGGGCGAGCTATCAAAAACCACCTTAAGAGTTTTATACAGTACGCAGTTTTAGAATGTTATGCTTAAAACATTATTGATTATGGAAGTTTATAAAAACTTATCCTACGCTGTAAGAATGGTTTTTATGAATACATATTGGACGTGGGTTCGAATCCCACCACCTCCACAAAGGGGAATTAGCTCAGATGGCTAGAGCGCCTGCCTTGCACGCAGGAGGTCAACGGTTCGATTCCGCTATTCTCCACAATATTAAAATATACATTATGAGAAAAGATTATGACTTTGTAATTAAGATTATAAAGAATGAAGAAAATAAACTCATTCATTATCCTGCGTTAAGAAAACTAATATCTCTTTGGGAAACTAAATGGTTTAAACCATTTCCTGATGATGTATATAATGTATATGATATTTACTTACATTCTCTTAATGCTAGCCTAAAAAGACGATTTAGATAAACAAATCATAAAAGTTACTATATAAAAATAAAAATACATGGCAGTAAACATTGAAAAGAAATACCAGAAACTAACAGATACCGAACATGTCTTGTTAAGACCTGGTATGTATGTCGGATCGATTAAGCCACATACAGAAGAAGTATTTTTACCAATAAAAGGTAAAGATCAATTTCAACTTACTGAAGTAACTTATAATCCAGGTTTCTTAAAACTCTTTGATGAAATTGTTTCCAATTCAGTAGATGAACATAAAAGAAATTCTAAATTAAATAAAGTTAAGGTAGATATTGATATGGCAACAGGGTCAATATCAATATGGGATAATGGAGGTATACCTGTAAAGATTCATAAAGAGTATGATGAGTGGGTACCTGAAATGATCTTTTCTAATTTAAAGGCTGGTAGTAATTTTGATGATACTGAAGATAGGGTTGTTGTTGGAACTAATGGTGTAGGTAGTACATTAACAAATATATTTAGTAAAGAATTTATAATTGAAACTTGTGATGGTACAAAACACTTTGTTCAGACTTTTAAAAATAACATGTCTGAAAGAACTAAACCTAAAATTACTAATAAGAAAACTTCATTTACAAAAATAACATATCTTACTGATTTTGCAAGATTTGGTTTAAGTGGTATTAATAAGAATCATTATTTAATGATAACTAGAAGACTTATTGATATTGCAGCATGTAACCCTACACTTAAAATATTTTTAAATGATAAGCCAATTGCTTTTGGAACATTTAAAGATTATGCAAGTCGTTATGTAACACCAGTTTTTTATGATCAATCTGAACATTGGAAAATTGGAATTGGTCATTCAACAACAGGATTCAAAGCAATATCATTTGTAAATTCTGTAGAAACTAAAGATGGTGGAACTCATGTTAATAATATAGACTGGCAAATTACATCTTATCTTAGAGATAAAATTAAAAGGAAATATAGAGTAGAGGTAAAGCCTTCAGAATTAAGGCAACATTTATATTTGTTTATTAACTGTACTGTTATTAATCCATCATTTTCTTCTCAAACTAAAGAAAAGTTAATTACACCACCTAAAGATTTTGGTACAAGTCATATATTAAGTGAAAAAGTTTTAAATCAAATTTTAAATTCTGAGATTATACAATCTGTGTTAGATTGGATTGAGAGAAAGAAGGATGCTGATGAAAGAGCAAAGCTTAGAAAATTAAATAAAGGTTTAGATAAAACTAAAGTTCTTAAATTAATTGATGCAAAGAAAAGGGGTGATAGAGAAAAATGTACACTTGCAATATTTGAAGGTGATTCTGCATCATCTGCATTTAGAAGATATAGAGAACCACAATATCAAGGAGCATTTCCACTAAGAGGTAAATTTATTAATGTTAGAGAATTGCCTGCATCTATAGTTGTACAGAATAAAGAAGTACAATCAATGATGGCTGCGATGGGTTTAAAGATAGGACATGAACCTAAAGATTTAAGATATGGTAAAATACTTTTATATACCGATGCAGATGTAGATGGTAATTCTATAGCAGCATTATTAATTAATTTCTTAGGTAAATACTGGCCAGAATTATTTAGTGAAGGTAGAATACTTAAAGTAGAAACACCTCTGATGGTTGCAAAGAAAGGTAAAGAATCTTTAAACTTTTATTCAGATGATGATTATAGAGTATGGGAATCTAAACAGAACAATTTAAATTCTTGGTCAATTGAATATAAGAAAGGTTTAGCTGCACTAGAAGATGCAGAATATAAAGAGATCATTAGAAGCCCGAGAACCTTTACTCTCACAAAAGATAATGGATTTAACAATACTTTAGATATATGGTTTTCTAAAGATTCTACACCACGTAAAAGAAAGATACTTGGGGAGACTGTAATAATTAAAAACAACAAATCATTATTTTAAATGAAAAACACTAGAACAGTAACATCCTTTTTTGATAAGGAATATTTAGATTATGCAAGATATGTTGTAGAAAACAGAGCTATACCAAGTTGCATTGATGGACTTAAACCAACACAGAGAAAAGTTGTTTATATTGCAAATAAAATATGGAAGACTGGTAATGAAAAACCTATGAAGTTATTTCAACTTGCAGGTAGAGTAGCAGCCGAGGCATTTTATCATCATGGTAATACTTCATTGGAATCATCTATGGTTGGGATGGCTCAAAAATTTAAAAATTCATTACCATTATTGGAAGGCATTGGTCAGTTTGGTTCTTTACGAAGCCCGGCCGCAGGAGCACCTCGTTATATTAGTGCAAAGCTACATCCTAATTTTAGATTACTTTATCAAGACTTTGATTTACTAGAAAATAAAATAGAAGAAGGCGAAAAAATAGAACCTGCGTTTTTCTTACCTATAGTACCAACTGTTATATTAAATGGTACATCTGGTATTGCTGTTGGTTTTGCTACAAATATTTTAAATAGAAATCCTAAAGATGTGATAGATGCATGTATATCTACTCTTAATAATAAAAGTATAAAAGTATTAGCACCGTGGATCGAAGAATTTAAAGGAACTTTTACTAGAGATTTAGAAAATCCAAAAACATGGAAGATTACAGGTCAGTATCAAATTATTAATACAACTACAATAAAGATAACTGCAATACCACCAAACTATACATATGAAAAGTATGAAGAAATATTAAATCTTTTACAAGAAAAAGGAATAATAACTTCTTATGATGATAATTCGTCTGAAACTATTGAATACATATTAAAATTTAGAAGATCTGTATTAAATAGCTTAGTAAGCAGTGAAGGTAAATTGGAAAGGGTTTTAAGATTAAATACTCAAGAAACTGAAAATCTAACAACAATAGATGAAAATGGTGAATTAAAGATTTTTGACAAAGCTGAAGATATAGTAAAACATTTTGTAGGTGTAAGGTTAGGGTGGTACCAAACACGAAAAGATTACTTAATTGATAAAACAGAAAAACAATTATCATTAGTAACAAATAAAGCAAGGTTTATTAAAGATATTATTGATGGTAAGTTAAAAATTAATAATGTACCTAAGAAAACCATTATACTTTATTTAGAAACTGCTGATTATGATACTGTTCATAATTCATATGATTATCTTTTATCAATGGCCATTCATTCTCTAACAAAAGAAAGATATGAAAAATTGTTATTAGAAAAAGAAGAGTGTATTATTGCACTTGAAACATTAAAAACAACTGATCCTAAGGCAATGTATTTAGAAGATCTTAAAAAATTAAAGCTATCAATTAAGTAAACTTTTTTAAAAAACAACATATAATAATAAATCAATAACTATGGAGACTTATCAATTTTGCATAAACAATGATTGCCGAATAGCATGCAAAGCAAATAGTGAATCTGACGCATGGCAATGGCTAGCAGAAATCAAGCATCTTGCAGTAGACAAAGTAAAAAAACTTTATACAATTAAAATAAAATAATATGATAAAAGAACAATCATCAACAGTTGATTCATCAATGATCAACAAATATGTTTATAATTTCGCTACCAATACTCTTAAGGTGGAATTTACAAGTGGAGCTTTATATGAATATACAAACGTAGATCCTGATTTATATGATAATTTATGTAAAGCAGATTCAGTTGGTAAATTCTTTAACGAGAAAATTAAAAATAACTTTGAACATATACAACTTTTAATAGATTAACTATGAATAAGAATATAATTTACGATGCTTTAAAATCTCAATTTGAAGCACAGAAACAATTGGCTTTAGCAACATTAACAATTTATTTAACAAATCCAGTTGGTATAGGTGAACACCCCCAGCATATTTTAGAGATGATGACTTTGACTAGATCATTAGCCGAAGCCGAGGATTGCTTATCAACATTAGAAAGAACCTTTGAAGGAGAAGAATCTAAGGGGGATGAATAAAGTTATATTAATAGGAAAGGCTGCTGCTGGAAAAGATCATATGAGAAAGGTCTTAGAAGGTAGGGGTTTTATATACGGTACTTCATATACTACAAGACCTCCTAGGGAAGGGGAAATAGATGGCCAAGATTATTATTTTGTATCTGAAGATGAATTTACTAGATTAGCATCTCAAAACTTTTGGTATGAGTATGTAGAATTTAATGGATGGTTTTATGGCACAAGTCATGATCAATTTAAAAATAGCTGTAATTTATTTGTTATGACTCCTAAGGGTGTTGAGGCAATTAATCCTATAGATAGAAAAAATTGTAGTATCATATATTTAGATATACCTTTAGATATTAGAAAAAAGAGATTATTAGAGAGGGGCGATCTTAATGATAAAATTCAAAGAAGGATTGATGCAGATGAAATTGATTTTGCAAATTTTAATGATTATGATATTTTAGTAAACAATTCTAACTTTTAA
>Ga0210003_1001401_pt1 | contig 21318 bp, 15 predicted proteins | sample LantaG_FD_182804 | JGI IMG/M metagenome (GOLD analysis project Ga0210003, IMG submission 182804) | Deep subsurface microbial communities from Baltic Sea to uncover new lineages of life (NeLLi) - Landsort_02402 metaG (SPAdes) (version 2) | ecosystem: Environmental > Aquatic > Marine > Oceanic >... | reverse complement strand
AAGATGGTAAAACAACACTTAAAAAATATATGTTATCTATTGAGAATTTGGCTTGGGCAGATAATTTAGCAGATTTACCATTAAGTGAAATAGGTCCTGGGGATGTATTATCTAGAAATAAAGGTAGAATTATGTGGTTCCCACCTTATGGGTTAAGTTTTGACGAAAATATTAGTGCTAATTGGACAACTACAGAATTTATAGGTAGAAGTGAGCCCGTTTACACATATAACAACTCCAAAAGAAGTGGTCAAATATCATTTAAAATTATTGTTGATCACCCAAGAGTTATAAATGGGTATAGAGGTAAACAAAATGACACTATAGAAAGATTTATTGCTGGATGTACATCACCGAGTGATTTTTTAGCAGCAATTGGTAAAAACAGTGATATTAGCCAACTAACATTAGCTGAGGTTGATAAGAAATTAAATAGTATTGCAAAACAAGAATCTACTGATACTGTAAAACAAAAACTTCCTGATGGTATAAAAACGTTTAAGTTCCCAAATAGTTCTATAGTACCTGATGGGGGGATATCTTCAGTAACTACATGGGTAAATGATAAAGTAAAAAAATGGGTTCAAGAACAAATATTAGCAGGTAACAAAGTGAAAATTACTTGTGAGGGTTACGCAGCCAAAAAAGAAAAACAGGCTAGTACTAATACTGGTGCTGATGATCCAGCGGTGAGCACCTCAGTTGATAACACAGAAGGGTCCACAAAGAAATTATCTAAAAATAGGGCTAAGGAAATTGCTGATACGATAAAAATAGGTACAGGAACAAAAGGAATAAGTTTTAAAATAGTTGGTAAGGGATCTTCCGCTGCTACAGATGAGGTTCCTGGTAAATCCCCTGACCCAAATAATAGTAGGGTAGATGTTACAATAGAAAATAATAGTAAGGAAGGTCCTGATGCGGAACCTAAAAAAGAAAATGTAGATGGGTTATCGTTTTATCCAGAGTTCGCTAGTATTATTGATGAGTTAATTATTAATGAAACAAAATATTTTGATTTCATTGATGCGAATTACCCTAATTATTTTCAAACGATATCCCAAAAAATACAATATTTCCAACCAGGATACCACTCAACAACCCCAGAGGGATTGAACACTAGATTAACATTCTTAAATCAGTGTATGAGACAAGGTCCTAGTATTAATAATAACACAGAAACAGGGGTAAAACCACAAAACCTTGCTTTTGGTAGACCCCCAGTATGTATATTAAGGATTGGTGATTTCTTCCACACAAAAGTTATAATAACCAGTTTAAGTATTACCTATGATGATTCTGGTATAAAATGGGATTTAAACCCAGAGGGTATTGGTGTACAACCTATGATAGCTAATGTACAACTATCCGTAGATTTAATTGGTGGTCAGTCTTTAGTTGGTCCAATAGACAGATTACAAAACGCAGTATCATTTAATTATTACGCAAATACTCAAATGTATGACCCTAGGGCAGATAAGATTGACATGTCAAAGGGTGGGGTTATTGTTGACGGTATTAAATTAGGTGCTAAGAAAGCAAAAGCAGCAGAAGCTGCTGGACTTAATCCAAACGCACTTACAGATTTTTTGAAAAATGAAGGAATAACTGACGAATTAAAAGATTCAGAAAATGGGGATGATGATGCAACCAACGCACAAGGTAATATTTTAGTTGATTCCGATGGCGATAATATAATAATATCAATAAAAGAAGGAGTTCCACCTTCAGAAGTAGAAATAGATGGTAAAGTAGATAAAGATAATTTATTATCATATAAAGTAAGTGTAAATGGTAAAGGTATTATTAATAAAACTACAAATAAATCACAATTCCCAGTATTTAAATCAGAGTGGGGAGATGGTTTTGAATATAGTGACAAAGGAAGAACTGAAGCTCAAATAACTACCGAACTGGAGGGAAAAAAAGCGAATATTAAGTTGAGAGAAGAGGACGTAGCTAACGGAGTTTCAGTTACCGACAATATTAAATATATTAAAGAATGGCAAAAAGATGTTGAAAAATTAGAAATAGAATTATTAAAGGATAAAAAACAACAGCCAACAGTAAAGGTTACGGCATTTTTTACAAAAAATAAAAAAGGAAGTAAGCAGACGGTAGAGTTTACTTATAACGGAACTGAGTTAATTAAATAAAAGGTTAGTCCCACATAAAAGAGTTTACTTATGGTGGAAAAGAATTAAAATTATAAAAATGGGAAATCAATATTTCGATAGATATCAAGACTTTAAAGTAGATGGTAGTTATAAACCACTACCATTTATAAAAATAGAACCTAAAAATTCTGATAAAACAGTAGTTTATAACGCTCAAAGAACTAGATTAGATAAACTAAGTCAACAATATTATGATAACCCATATCATGGGTGGTTAATTTTATTGGCTAACCCTATTTATGGTGGTGTAGAAGAAAATATACCAGATAAAGAAATAATTAGGGTACCTTTTCCATTAACAGATAGTATACAACAATATATTAATGCGGTTGAAGAATATAGAAGACTCAACGGAATAGGTTAAAAAAAAGTTATGGGTACTGAAGATGTAAAACAACAAGGTAGTTTATTTATTGTTGACCCTAACCCACCAGGTAGGGCAATGATACCACCTGAAGACATGTTTATTTATGTCAAGTTTAGTGCAACACCAAGAAGTAGATTTATAGATGGTGGTATCGAAAACGGAGTTGAGAGTGAGGTAGATTTTATATCTACTAAAATAAAGTATAACTCATCAGGTGAATTAGACCCACCATCTCAAAAAACATATTCAACAACTAGCTGGACAAATATAGGTGGGTTAGCACCAGAAGAGAGTAGAGGGATATTAGAAGGTTTCGGAATAAAAAGTATCGATATTAAATATAACGCTAGTTTAGTCCCTGTTGTAGATATAACGTTTACTGATATTAGAGGGGCTGCATTATTTGACACTATCAAAGACAAATCAAGGAAATCACCATATAGTATATTTTTTAAGATGCCTTACCCAGTATTTAATTTATCGGTAAAAGGGTATTTTGGTCAGTCAATTGATTATTGTTTACATATGGTTAATTGGTCATCTAATTTTGATGGTTCGACAGGTAATTTTGACATATCCGCTAATTTTTTAGGTTTTCAACAAGCCTTTTTAAACGATATGAATATTGGGAATATTATTGGTACTGTCAATACACAGAGAGGGTTTGATAATTTAGAAGAAATTTTTAATAAACAAGAAGCTAATGATGATGAACAAATAGGTAAAACAGAATCTACCAGCGCCACCCTTGAACAGATTCAAAATAACTCAGGTGTAAACACTAGAAAAATAGATGATTTTTTCACTAAGATAGCTAAATTACAAATAGATATGGAGGTGTTAAAATCGGAAACAGATGAGTTAGATAGGTTAAAACAGATAAACACACAATTAAGTCAATTAAAGTCCATAAGGTCCTTCATCGGTGGACCCATATCAAAAACTAGTGATAGTAATAACGATGGAAAAATCGATAAGGATGAAAAATCTTTTGGTCAAGGATCAGACACTTATCTATATAAATATAACAATACAAGTGTTATAATTTCATCGGAAATTGATGACATTATATTAAAAAGGGGTATAAATTATCTCTCTATTAGAGACTACTTGTTAATTAACTCAGTGCAAGAATCCGCATTTAAAATTTATATGGAAACATTACATGATTTAATAAAAAGTTATAAGGAAAATAACGAACTATTAGCTGTAGCAGATTCTCCTGGAGAAACAGTAGATTCTCAGAATAAAGATATGTTGGAAAGTTTTAAACTTTCTAATTCGTCAGAAGATTATTGGAAAAATTTTGTATTGGGTGAAGATAGTATTTTCGAAAAGTTACCTACAGTGTTAAGTAGTATGTCTTCACCGGGTAACAGTTTAAACCTTTTTAACACATATAATAAAGCAGCTCAGGAAACTAACAAATTTTTTAATATGGTTTCTTTTAGTGGTAAAACAGCTTCGCCTGATTTCTTTTACCCGAAAGGTAGTTCGTTATCAAAAAATACAAACGTAATAGTTGTAGATTTTAGGGAACAAAGAGAGAGGGTTCAAGGTGTGATAGAAGAACTACTAATTATTGCTAAAGAAGAGAAAGAAAAAGTTCAGAAAACGTTAAATGATGATATGACGAAAAAATTCCAAGAGGAATTAGGGTTTAGACCTACAATAGATAACTGTTTTAGGATTATCGCTAATAATACTCAAGCAATGACAGCAACAATTTGGGACATAACAAATGAGTCGAGTGCTCCTGGGTTAAAAGACGCTAGAAGAGAAGCGCTACTTAGATTCCAAACAGATGTTCCCGAAACAATTACCGATCCTATTGCTTGGCCATCAGTTTATGTTGAAAACGATTCTGGTACGTTAGAAGAAATTTATATTGGAGATTCAGATCATGTGTCAGATACATCTAGTTTCCCTGAAGTAAAATTTGTAGAAGAGGTTTTTACAAGTTTAATTGCCAAAACTAAATCCTTAGAACAAACTAGTAAGGCATCTGTACTTAAAAATGGGTTAGATACTGATAATTGGTTACCTATAAACCCCATTGATTATAAGATAAACCCATGGATTGGGTTCTCTACTAGAAACGATGATGCTAAAATGGATAGCTTTATTGCGGAAAACTTATTTACTAGGGTTTCAATTTTAAAAAATTATTCTAGATGGGGGGGTACATCGTCTAGGACACTAGAAAGCTTTGGTGCTTTAGATGGTATTGCAGCAAATAAGGCGTTTGTAACTCCGGATATTAGAAATATTTATGATACTAAGTTGAGAAAAATAAATGTGAATTTGAACTCTATATTAACTACTGAATTTGGTAGGGGGTTAAAGTTAGTCGCTGATGATTTTGTTTATACATCAAAAACCCCCACAACTATAGGTGGGATAAATATAGGGGGGACGAATCAAGGTACACCAAAAGAGTCAGTGGAATATATTTTATTTGATGAGCAATCAATAATTAATAATTCTAAAAGATTACCTACTGAGATAACACAAAATTCAAGATATAGTGCAATTAAAACTGATAAAATTACGACAGATAATAGTAATGAGTATTGGAGTCAAGATTTAAGAAATAGTAATATAACTACGTATTTGGGGTATAATGTTTGGGATAAAGAAGTCTCTATAGGGTTGAAGGGGATAGATAACGGAATATATAAAGATTTTAAAATAGATAGTTTATCTACTATTGATTTAACGGGAAGTACGACACCAGAAGGGAAATTTTTAAATAGAACAAATTTTGTAAGTGGTGATACTTGTCCGTACCCACAGTTTTTAATACAAAGTGATTTCTATACTGTTCAAAGTGATCGAGCTAAAGCCATTTTACTATTATCTACATTACCATTTAAAACTTTTAAAGAGGCGGTATTAAGCGCATCTTTTCCTGATGGAAAATATGAGAACGCAAAAATAATTAACCTACCACTATATTACGTGTATTTTATAGGTGGACTCCTATGGAAAAACAAAGAAGGGGATATTGATTGGGAATTTACACCATCAAATGGAGGGTGTGGGTATTCAGATTTTTCTTCCCCAAATAATTGTTATTTAACAAAAGTGGGTTACCAAGCTTTAAATGGTAATACCTCCGATTTACCTTTAGAAGATGAATTGTTAAATATACCTGCAGCGACAAAAGAGTTACTTATTAAAAAATTTACTGATTGGGCAGATAAATCCAAATTCAAATCTTTTGAACTAGATATGAAAGTTTACAGGTCTAACACTACACATTCCGAGACACAGATATCGAAAGTTTCAAAGGAGATAAAAGAGAGACTATCAAAAATTACCCGTATGATAGTTTTGGCTCCAGGTATTTTTGATACTACTAACAAATTACCAGAAAACCTTCAAGCTAGTAGGTCAGATATACTAACCTATATAAAAAGTTTTTTAGTAACATACTCTAATATAGAAAATGGTAGAAAAGAAACTGATCAAGATGATTCAGAATCAGAAATAAGTGCAAACGCAACTACGAATAAAATAAAATTACAGATTTATAATTATTTTAAAAATATAAACGATAAGTGGGTTTCAGATACAAAACAATGTTTTAATGTTTGTGGTGGTTCTGGTGGTGATAGCAACAGACCTTTATATGACTATTTTAAGTTTATTGATAGAGGTTGGAACAACATTGGTCATAGAGCAACTATAAATTTAAGTAGTTTTTTAACTTTAGGTAGTAACTTAGAAACAAGTGTATATTTCTTTATGTCAAAATTATTAAGAGACAGTAGTTTTCTACTTCAGATACTACCCACATTTGTAAATTATAAAGACGCTGAAGAAGTGTCTAGAATGTTTAAACCTGTCACCACACTCCAAAATAATAAGTCTTCGGGCCCAATGTATTGTGGTATTTATATTGGGGCATCATCAAAAGCTTTGGATATTGGAGAGGAAAGTACGTACGCGTTTGCCAATGACGGATTCTCCTTAGATAATCCACCTTCTGATATGATTAAAGAGGGCGAAAATTCATTAGTCGCGTTTAGAGTTGCATTTGGTGCTGAAAACCAAACAATATTTAAAAACGTCTCTCTAAACCAGCAAGAACATAAAGAAACTGGTGAATATTTTAAGGCATTATCAGAATTGGTAGATAAAAGAGGAGGAACCCAAAAGGTATATCAAGGTACGGATTTACTTAAGTTATTTAAAACTAGGTCATATACATGTAAAGTAGACGCATTAGGTTGTATGAACATACAACCATTAATGTATTTTAATTTAGAAAACGTTCCGTTTTTTAATGGGGCATATTTAATAACTAGTGTGAATCATAGTATATCCCCTAACCATATGACTACAAATTTTACAGGTGTTAGACAATCTAAATTTATAAGTGAACCTAATGAAGAAATATTGGCAGATTTAAATCTAGATTTAAATGAAACAAATGAAATACCTAAAATTGAACTTATTAATAAAACGTCTAAAAACGATATATGGAAAATAGGTGTATTAGACCCTCAAGACCGTTTTGATTTTGATACAAAATGGAAGGTAAGTAACTTTAAAGAAATGGGGGTAGACTTTAATTTTGTATTTGGGTTAAGTTCATTTGGTGAAGACGGAATACAAACTGATTTGAATAGTGTTAGATTTTACATGGAAAAACAGGGTATTTATACTAATTCCCAAGTGTGTATGTTTGTTGCAAATGTAATGGCACAATCGAATTATTTAGTGAATGATACCATCAGTTGGAGTCGCGAAGATAATAGTATTAAAGAGTCGGTATTTGATAATAGTACAATATATTCAGGTAAAACAATGTTTTATGGTGATAATTCTACAATACCTGCTGATAACCCATTTAAAGATATATTAAGTATCCCAGCTAACAACCCCAAAGGGATATTAGGTAGTACCCCATCATATACTGGGTCTGGAGATAATAACGTTGCTTACGTTTCGGTGGGACCTAGTACATATGAAGAAAGTGACGAATATATTACATCATTTAATGATAAATTACTAACCACTCTGCAATTCCAGAAAAGTATAAGTGAGTTAACATATTATAATATATTTCCTGGTGATGGGTGGAGATTTAAACCTAGAGGTTATCTTTATATTACGGGAAGAAGAGAGTATTTTGAATATAGTAAATCTCCTTTAGGTTTTTCATCGGTGTTTATTGAACCATATACTTTAGAAAATAATTTTATCGAATCCTTTAATTCCGCAATTTATGTTTGGAAAACTAAAAAGCCAACCAACGAATCGACTTTAAAGGGTCCATATAAAAATTCGTATGACGCAGCTGGGGGAAATGGTACAGATAAGAATCGGAATGGTTCCTCTTCCGATTTCGCCCTAACTAAGGATATATCGTGTGACGATACTGTAACAATAGAAGAAGCGTATAACGCTTTTGAATCAGTTTTATTGTCTTTTGACTTAAAAGATGATAATAATCCATAAATATATTAACTTTTTAAAATAAAATCACTATATTTGTAATTATGTACGTTGGAAATATAGTAACAAGTTTAAAATTAGAAGAAGAAAACTTCAATATCTGTAACGATTTAGATTCTATAGATAATGATTTATCTACATTAATAATCGGTTGGGATAACGCAAAAGAGTTTATTGGGGATAACATTTCTATTATCCATAAAAAGATAAACCAAAAATTATACTGGACATTTAGTAAAAAGGAAAGAAAGGTTGACTTTGAAGTTGATTTGGAAAAGTTTAAAGAGGTATGTTTTAATACTTTTGGGGATAACATCCCGTATGTTTACTTAGATATTTTACATGGAAAAAGTAGGGTAAATAAAAAAATAATAAAAAAGATTTTATCATTAAGTGACTCAGTTATTTATATAAGTAATAAAAATATGGTGTACGTTTATGGTGAAAACATAATATTCGGCATAGATTTAAACATAATAGAATATAGTTCCATAAAAAAAGAAAAAATATTAAATCGGATTAAAAATTTAAATAATAATGTTTTGGTTTCTGATGAGATATTTAATAAATGTAAGGGTTTATTATATAAGATAAAATATAAAAATAAATTGATACCTTACATTTATAAAAATGGAGAATTCGGATAAAAGTATAACACTAGCATCTTTTGTTTATTTAGATAAAGTTGATAGTTTTAAAAAATACCTTTTAAAAAGGTTTGGTATCGATGACGATAAAATATTTCAGTATAATTGTGATGAAGACAATAAAAAAATTCTTACATATAGGATATACCTCAAAGAACATCAAAACGTTGATATAACATCGTTTTTCCCTACAACCATCATTGTACATAAAAAAGGTGAGTGTTTTTACACCATAAACGCATTAAATTTATTAATTGAAAGTCTTAGTGATTCTGAATCTGGTAATATAAATTATAAAGATTTTAAAATCGATTGGGACAACTACCAAAATAAAATAATCATTGTTAAAAGAGGTGAATTAAAAATAATGGGGATAGAACGTGATTTTTCTGAATAATTTTATATTTATAATTAAAGAAGTATTATGGATAATATAGACGACACAAACAAAAAAGACGTTCTTAAGAAAAAACTAGATAATTTCTTGGGTGACAACGATACTGAAGAAAAAGAGTGTATAGGTGACGAATGTTTAATCAACGATGGTAAAGAAATCGTTGAAAGGGTAAATAAAGTTTACAAGACAAATGATGGTAGACAATTATTAATGTAATAGAAATGAATAAGAAAGAATTATTATCTGAAGAATTAAAAAGACACCGACAATTATTGGAATATACCTTTTATGTTCCTGAAGAAACTGATAAAAAAGATGACGCTGAGTTATTATTTGACGATATTTTAAATGAACAAGATCCTGTTGGAGATGAAGAAACTGATACCACAGTAGAAGACCCATTTGCTGCTGATGCTGCTGGTGATGAAACACCAGAAGGTGAAGAAACTGATACTACAGTAGAAGACCCATTTGCGGCTGATGCGGCTGGTGATGAAGAAACTGATCCATTTGCCGATGCTGGTGAAGGTGCTGAAGTTGAAGATGAATTTGCTTCAGATGATATGGGTGGAGAAGAAACTGTTGAAGTCGATGTTACGGATATAGTTGATAAAACTGAGGAAACAAAAACATCTGTAGATGGTATAAATACTAAAATGGATGAACTATTGAGTAAACTATCAGATTTAGAATCTCAAGTAGGTGGAATGGATCAGGTAATTGGTAAAATAGATAATTTAGAGAAGGAAATAGAAAAAAGAAATCCTACACCAGTAGAAAGGTTAGAAATGAGATCAATGGATTCATTTCCATATAGCGTATCCTTAACTGATTTTTGGTCAGATAAAGAAGGGTATGAAGCAACCGAAGAAGAAACTGAATATACGTTAACTCAGAGTGATGTTGATAATTACGATAAAAAGGAAATAAGAGATTCCTTTACTTCTAATAACGAAGAAGACAAATAATAACCAAAATACGTAAACTAATTTAAGATACTTATTGACTTTTTAATGTTTTATTACTATTATTGTTAAATAAACATTAAAAAAAATAAAAATGAGTAAAAAATTAGACGCAATTCTTTCACAGTATGAAAAAAATACTGAAACGAAAGGAAAAACAAAAATTTCTAACGAAGATAGACTTAAAAAGTACTTCACAGAAAAATTACAGAAAGGTACAAAATCTGCGACCAGAACCTTTAGAATCTTACCTGGAAAAGGTGATGAATCTCCATTTACTGAAGCTTATTTCCACGAGAAAGAGTTAAATGGTACATACCCTAAAACATATTGTCCTAAGCTTAATGATGGAGAACATTGCCCATTATGTGAAGCTAGAAGTGCGTTATTGGAAGATGGTTCTGAGAAAGCTAAAAATTTAGCGAAAGAATTAAATCCTCGTAAGTGGTATGTGGTAAAAGGTGTAGATAGAGACAATGAAGATGATGGTGTTAAATTTTGGAGATTTAAACATAAGTGGACTGGAGACGGTGTTATGGATAAATTAATCCCTTTATTTAAATTAAAAGGTGATATCACTGACCCAAGAGAAGGTAGAGATATCGTAATTGTCGCTGGAAGAAATGACAAAAACCATTCTGTCGTTAATTCTATTATGTGTGATGATGTTGCAATCTTAACTAGTGATACCGCAAAGGCGAATGACTGGATGGGTAACGAAGAGACGTACAAAGATGTTTACGCTAAAAAGACACTTGAGTTTCTAGAAATTATTGCAACGAATAAAACACCTATTTGGGATTCGGAACAAAAGATTTATGTTGCTGAAGAAGACAAAGAAGAGGCTGAATCTGCTTCATTAGAAAAAGAGATTTCATATATGTCAAATACCGAAGTAAGTTCAGAAAAAGAAGATGTATTAGTTACAGATTTAGATTCTGACGATGACGAACTACCATTTTAATATAAAATAATATATGGCTAAGAAACCTTTAAAAAAGAAAACATCTGATTTTTCTTCTATAAGAAAAAAGTTTTCCTCCTCTGAGAGGTACAAAGAACAAAAGTACTTTGATTTGGGGGAAGCCTTCCAGAAGGCTACAGGTATACCTGGACCCGCTATGGGACAAATTAATATGATGTTAGGTCATTCTGACACAGGAAAAACTACCGCACTTATACAAGCTGCGGTAGATGCTCAGAAAAAGGGTATCTTACCGATATTCATTATTACTGAACAAAAATTTAGTTTTGAACACGCCAAACAAATGGGGTTAAAAACTGAATACGTTGAGGAAATAGATGAGTCAACTGGTGAGGTTACTGGTTATTGGGATGGATTTCTATTATATAAGTTAGGGTTTGATTACATTGAACAAGCTTTTGAATATGTAACAGAAGTTTTAGATGGACAAAAGAATGGGGAATTACCTCACGATATACTATTTTGTTGGGACTCAATAGGTACTATACCTTGTAAAATGAGTTTTGATGGGAAAGGTGGTAATCAACATACCGCTAGAACTATATCAGAAAAATGGGGTATGGGAATGGCTCAGAGGATTACATCTTCGAGAAAAGAATCATCTCCATACACTAACACTATGATATTCGTAAACCAACCTTGGGTAGACTTACCAGATAATCCATTTGGTCAACCTAAAATACAACCAAAGGGTGGTCAATCGATATACTTATCTTGTGCGTTAGTATTCTTATTTGGAAACCAAAAAAGTGCTGGAATATCTAAACTATCTGCCACTAATAAAGGTAGAAAAGTTAATTTCGCTATTAGAACTAAGGTTGGTATACATAAAAACCATATGAATGGTTTAGGGTATGCTGATTGTAGAATATTGGCAACAACACATGGTTTTATTGAAGACGATAAAAAATATATTGACGAATATAAAGACAGTCAAAAAGACTACTGGTCTGAAATATTCGAAAATGTGGGTGGAGATGTACTAGAATTTGATATTGTATCTGATGAGACATATATTGAAGCACCAGTAGAATACTCTGATGATTGATTGTTTAACCACATAAGAATATGATCAGTGAAACTACCTAACAGGAAAAAAACTTACTCACACACTTTATTAGTTGACGGAGACTCGTTATTAAAAACCGCCTATTTTGGAGCTAAAAATCTTTATAATAAGAATGTCCACATAGGCGGTATTTTTCAGTTCCTAACAATGTTAAGGAAGATAATTAAAGAATATCGTTTTGATAGGGTTTATGTCTTCTGGGATGGAAGATTTAGTGGTAGACTAAGGTATGACATATATAAAGAATATAAGTCTAATAGGGGTAAAGATTTCTACAATGAAACCCCTCCCTCTGATCCTGACTTATATATTCAGAAAGAAAGGGTAATGTCTTATTGTGAGGAACTATTCATCAGACAATATAAGGATGAGGTAATTGAGGCTGATGATTCCATTGCGTATTATGTATCTAAGATAAAGGAAAACGAAAAAGTTGTTATTTTATCTAACGACAGAGACTTATGTCAGTTGATTGATGATAGGGTGGGAATGTATGTTTTAAACTTAAGGACTATTGTCACTAAAGATAATTACTTGAAGTATTTTGACCATCACCCAACCAATCTTAAACTAATAAAGATGATTTCTGGTGATAACAGTGACAACATAAAAGGGATACAAGGTATTAGTGAAAAAACAATTAAAAAATATTTTCCAGAAATTGTTGAAAAAACTTTGACATTGGAAAATATTATTAGTAAGATTGATACTATACAAAACGAAAGAAAAAATAGATTGAAAACATTAGATAATATAATAAATAGAGTTACTGTTGGTGTACAAGGTAAAGATATTTACGATATTAATGAAAAGTTAATCAATCTTAAGAATCCATTACTAACAGAGTCTTCAAAAGAAGAATTAGATTATTTATTTGAAACCACTATTGATCCAGAGGGTAGAGAAGTAAAAAATGTGATTAATATGATGATTGAAGATGGTTTAATGATGGCGTTACCGGGAGGGAGAGATGGATATATAAACTTTTTACAACCATTCCTAAGAATTATAAAAAAAGAAAAAAATTATTATTTAAAAACAAAAACAGAGAAAGATGAAAAAAGTGTATAAAACATTTCCGTATGAATTTTTATTTCAAATAAATGGAAACCCAATTGTAGGTAGGAATTTCCCTATTTATAATTTTAATAAAGAGTCGTTATCCTCAATAGAGATAAAAGAGTTAGTGGATGATTGTGTGGATATTCTTAAAACACATTTTAAAAATAAAACATATGATTATATGTACAAATATTATAACCCATATTTTTATACTACCGCTGAAGAAGTTGTAACTACAGAGTTTGAAACAAAGGGTATTTACGAAGAGGAAGATTTTTTCACTTTTCAGATTTTACATAACAAAAGAATTGTTGGTGAAAAGATTTTTACTGGAAATGACTACCCACCAAAAGTAAGATATGATGTAGATATAAGAAAAATTTTACCTAAAATCATTGATCAAATTCAACAGGGGTTAAGTCAGAAAGATTATACAAAAAAATATTGTGATTATGACTTAGACTGTATATTTATTAATAAGTAAAGTAAAAAGAGTTATGGAGAAAAGAGAAGAAAAGAACTTAGGTTATTTAGGGTATAGTTTTCAGATTAAGTTAGTTAAACAAATGATTGAGGATACTAAGTTTTCAGAAAGTATCATAGATATTATGTCACCAAACTATTTTGATAATGAGTACATAAGGTTAATTGTTGCTAGTGTAAAAGATTATAAAGATAGTTATGAGACTATACCTACATATGATACCATAAACCAAATCATTAAGTCTGAAGTTCGAAGAGACATTGCCAGAGAGTCGGCTTTAGAAATGGTTAAAGAAGTACTAAACTCTGATAGTAAAGATTGTTTACATACACAAGAAGTTGCCATTAAGTTCTGTAAACAACAAGAACTTAAGAAGGCTAATCAGAAAATCCAAAAGATTTTAGATACAGGAGATTTTGATAGATATGATGAGTGTGAAGAAATATTAAAACAAGCTTTAACTATTGGTGATGTTACCGATGATGGAATTGATGTGTTTCACGCCATAGAAGATGTTCTTAGCGATGACTTTAGGTCACCAATACAAACTGGTATCGTAGGTTTAGATAACCTTATGGATGGTGGATTGGCTAAAGGTGAATTAGGGGTTATATTGGCCCCGTTCGGTGTCGGTAAAGCACAACCATTACATTCAAAAGTTTTAACACCTAATGGTTGGACTACTATGGGAGAAGTTAAAGTTGGGGATAAAGTGATAAGTAGAGACGGAAAACCCACTAACGTGGTAGGTGTGTATCCACAAGGTATTAGACCAACCTATAAAGTGTCATTTTCTGATGGTACTGAAACTCTATGTGATAAAGAACATTTATGGTCAGTTAATGATATTAACCAAAGGAATAGGAAAACAAGAAAAAATGGAGAGATAGTTTATTTAGAATCTGACAATTCATTTAAAACTATGAAAACCATTGACATGGTTGATAATGTTAAAGTATGGGGAAATAATAGGTCAAACTACAGAATTCCTATAATTAAAGCAGTGGAGTTTACAAAACGAGACTTAATTATTGATCCGTACGTGTTAGGTGTTATTTTGGGTGATGGTTGTATTACCGAAACTAATCACCCACATTTTGTTACTAAAGATGATGAGATAATTAATGAAGTTAAAAACTATTATAATAAGTTAACCGTTACTGAACAAGTGAGAGAAGTAGAGGTTGAGGAAGATGGTGAACTTGTGTTAGTAACACGTTATTTAAAGAAAGTGAGTTTTTTAGGGTTAAAAGATGACCTACGTAAATTAAAATTATATGGAACTAATTCACAAACAAAGTTTATCCCTGAAGATTATATATACTCTTCGGTGGAAGACAGAGTTAAGTTACTTCAAGGATTGGTTGATACTGATGGGTCAATAGATTCCCATAGAATCGAAGTTACAACAGTTTCGGAAGTAATGTCAAAACAGATAAGAGAGATCGTTTTATCATTAGGTGGTAATTGTAATATAAGTGATAAAATACCTACCTATAACTACAATGGTGAGAAAAAAGAAGGTAAGAGAGCGTATAGGGTAGGGTTTAGTTTCCCTGATGATATTGATTTTAATCCTTGTAGGTTAATTAGAAAATTAGAGAAATTTAATGGAAGAACTAAGTATAAATCTAATAAGTTTATATCATCTATTGAGTATTATGGTGAGGAAGATTCACAATGTATTATGGTGGATAATCCAGAACACTTATATGTAACAGATGATTTTATTGTAACACACAACACTACTTTGGTTACTAGAATGGCTAATACTGCGTATAACTTAGGATACAATGTAGTTCAAATCTTTTTTGAAGATAACCCAAAAGTTATACAGAGAAAACACATAACTTGTTGGACTGAAATTCCGTTAAATGAATTGACGGAAAATAGGGAAAAAGTGAAAGAAATCTTACCTAGGTTTAAAAGTAAATCCGGTAACCTTATCTTAAAGAAAATGGCTAGTGATGGGACTACAATACCTCAGATTAGACAGTATCTAAGGAAATTGACTTCTAATGGTATGAAACCCGATGTTGTCTTTGTGGATTACATTGATTGTATATCACCTACCAAACAATTTAAAGATGAATGGTCAGGAGAAGGTAATGTTATGAGACAATTTGAAACTATGATATCAGAATTGGATATTGTTGGTTGGACTGCGATACAAGGAAACAGAAGTTCTATTGGGGCGAATGTTGTACAAGCGGATATGATTGGTGGTTCTATTAAAAAGGGACAAATCGGACATTTCATTGTTTCAATAGCCAAAACTTTAGAACAAAAAGAAGAAGGTAGAGCGACTATGGCGATTCTTAAATCTAGATTCGGTAAAGATGGTGTTATATTTGAAGATATTTTATTTGATAATGGAACACTTGTAATCGATACTAATGATTCTAGTGACGTATCTTTCTTAGACTTTGAAAAAGGTACAAAGAAGAAAGATGCGAACTTTATAACGGATGTTATAAATAAAAACAGAGCGACTTCAGGTGGAGGAATGACTTAATTAAGTTATTTAAATGTGACAAACGATTTAAATCAATCGTTAAGGAAATACTCACCCTAAGATCTAAATAAATTAATAAAAAAAATTAAAAAGATGGATGTAACAAACAAAATATTATCAGACATTACAGTGTATATGAAATACGCTAAATACTTACCAGAATTAAATAGAAGAGAGACGTGGGAAGAACTGGTTACGAGAAATAAGAATATGCACATTAAGAAATATCCTGAATTAAAAGATGAGATAGAGGGAAAATATAAATTTGTATACGATAAAAAAGTATTACCATCGATGAGATCTATGCAATTCGCTGGTAAGTCTATAGAGATATCACCTAACAGAGTTTATAACTGTGCGTTTTTACCGATTAACTCTGTTGAGTCATTTAGTGAAACAATGTTTTTACTTTTAGGTGGGACAGGTGTTGGGTACTCAGTACAAAAACATCATGTTGACGAACTAGAACCAGTTAATAAACCATATAGTAAAAGAAAAAGAAGGTTCTTAATTGGAGATTCGATAGAGGGATGGGCTGACTCAATTAAAGTATTGATGAAATCATATATCGGAAATAAAAGAAGTTCTAGTATCGAATTTGATTTTTCAGACATTAGACCAAAAGGGGCTTTATTAGTTACTTCTGGTGGTAAAGCACCGGGACCTCAACCATTAAAGGAATGTATTGTTAAAATAAAAGGTATTTTAGAAAATAAATCAGACGGTGAAAAATTAACCACTCTTGAAACACATGATATTGTATGTTACATTGCTGACGCAGTGTTAGCTGGTGGTATTCGTAGGGCAGCTTTAATTAGTCTATTTAGTGCTGATGATGACGAAATGATTTCTTGTAAAACAGGTACTTGGTGGGAAACTAACCCACAAAGGGGTAGGTCAAATAATTCAGCGGTTCTTATTAGACATAAAATCACTAAAGATTTCTTTATGGAATTGTGGAAAAGAATTGAACTGTCAGGTGCAGGTGAACCAGGAATTTACCTATCGAATGATAAGGAATATGGGACTAATCCTTGTTGTTTTGTAGGTGATACATTAGTTGCTACTGCAGATGGAAGAAACGCTGTTAGTATTGCTCAGTTAGAGAAAGAGAATTATAAAGGACCTGTTTATTCTATCCAAACACAAACTGGTCAAGTAGTAACATCTTATTGTTCTAATGTTTGGGTAAGTAAAAAAAATGCAGAGTTAGTTGAGGTTAAATTAGATGACGGTTCAAGTTTTAGATGTACACCTGACCATAAAATTATGTTAAGGGGTTGTAACTATGTTGAAGCTAAAGATTTAGTTAATGGGGTTAGTTTAATGCCGTTTAATTCATTTAAAAGACCCGATAGGGATTATAGGATGATATGTTCTAACACTGGAAGAGATTTAGCTCAGTACGCTCATGTATCACAATATTATGATATTATAAAAAATGGGTATGAAAAACAACATATCCACCATATAGATGGTAATGGTTTAAATGATTTACCAGAAAACTTAGAAGCTATTAATGCAAAAGAGCATAATAGAAACCATATGTTAGGAGATAATAATTCTTTTTTTAAGATTAAAGATTTAGATTCTTGGAAAGAGAAACAATCAAGTAGACAATTAGGGGTAAAAAATAGTAACTCTAACGGAATAACGACTGAGGAAATGTTAATTAGGTTAAGATCTAGAAGGGTACAAAAGTTGAAAAGACTAACCCAAAAGGAAATATTAGAAACATGTAATGTTAAATTTTTATCTAAAGGTAGGTTAACTGAAATGAATGTTAATAGTATATCTGAATTACAGGATGATCTATGTGAAATGATAAACCATAAGGTTGTTAGCGTTGATTTTATATCAGAAAGAGAAGATGTTTATGATATGACAGTTGAAGGAACCCATAATTTTGGTATTATAACATCCAGTACTGATGATAACTTTATAAATAGTTCAGGTATTTTTGTTCATAATTGTGAAATCGCACTAAGACCATTCCAATTCTGTAATTTATGTGAAGTAAACGTTTCTAATATTGAATCACAAGAAGATTTAAATGAAAGAGTTAAAGCTGCTGCGTTCATAGGGACGTTACAAGCTGGTTATACGAACTTTCATTATCTTAGAGAGATATGGCAAGAAACCACAGAGAAAGACGCTCTAATAGGTGTTTCTATGACAGGTATAGGTAGTGGTGTTGTATTGGGATATGATTTAGAAAAATCTGCGGATATTGTAAAAAGAGAGAATAGTAGAGTTGCGAAAATTATTGACATTAATAAATCTGCTAGATGTACTACTGTAAAACCGGCCGGTTGTCAGATACCATCTACGGTTATTAGAACAAATAAAGGTAATATGAGTTTATATGATATCTTTAAGGAAAATGATGTTAATTTAGATAATCATTTAGATGAGTATAGGGAATGGATAAATGTTAAAACCGATATAAAAGTTTTTGATGAAAACGGTAATGAGAATTTAATAACTAAATTATTTGTAAATGGATTTGAGGAAAGTGTTAAATTCACAATGGAAGATGACACTATAATTGAATGTACCCCACACCATAAATTTTTGATGTCGGATGGTAATTGGAAACAAGCCATTGACATTACGGAAGATGACGAATGGTTATATTGTGAAGAAAATATTTACGTAAATCATGTGGTTTAACGGTTGTGAGTATATTTATTAATAAAGGGATTAGTATGGCATCAGTAAAGCAATGTTGGATTAAAAAATATGGTGAGAAAATCGGGTTAGAGATGTGGGAAGAAAGAAAAAAACTATCATCAATGACAATAGAAAACTGTATAAAAAAACATGGTTTAGAGGAAGGAACTTTAAAATATAACACATGGAAAAATAACCAAATAGGGAAGGGAACTATTGATTACTACATTAAAAAATATGGAGAAAAAAATGGTACAATAAAGTATAAAGAAAAAAATAGTAAATTATCTGTTAGTGTAGAGTCATTATTAAAAAATGGTAAGAGTATTGAAGAGATAAAAGTGATACGAGAAAAACATAGAAAAGGTAGTGCGATAACATTAAATAACATGATTTCTAAATACGGTGATCGTGATGGTACTAAACGACATAATGAGTATGTTGAAAAAAATAAATTAACATCTAATAGGAGATTAGATTATTGGATAGAAAAAACCGATGGTGATATGTTTGAAGCTAAAAGGTTATTGTCCGAATGGCAGAGAAGAGATATGTCGTGGTATATAAATCGATATGGTGAGGTTAATGGTTTAGAAAAATATTATAACACAAACGGTAAAAAAGGTAGAACCCTAGAAAATTATGTTATAAAATATGGTAATAAAATCGGGTTGAGTAAGTATATTGAATCTTGTCGTAAATGGAAAGAGGGTCAAAAAGGTATCTTTAACTCCAAGGGTCAAATAGAGGTGGAGTTATATTTAACTAAAATATATGACAATGTTAGTGGTAGTAGGAGTGAAACTGGAATAATTTTGACTGAACACGAAAAAAACGATATCATTAAAAATAATACGTTATATCCAGATATTATAGTTAATGGTAAATATATTGTTCGATATAACGGTGATTTTTGGCACGCCAACAAAACCATTTACCCTAACGATGACACTGTTGTTGGTAGAGTAAATAAATCAGCTGGGTTAATTAGAGAAATTGATAGACAAAAGAACGAGATATATATAAATCGTGGTTATACTGTTATTAATATATGGGATAGTGAATGGCAAACAAATAAAGATGGAATAAAAAATAAATTAAAAAACATAATAAAATGAGGATAAAGAAAAAAGAATTAACACAATCATTTACTGTAGATATTGAAGTCGAGAATAACCCTGTATATCAGATGGGTAACGGTACTGTGTCACATAATACAACATCCCTTACTTTAGGGACATCATCGGGAATACATGCTTGGCACAACGATTACTATATTAGAAGGATTAGAGTGGGTAAAAATGAATCTATATATAAATACTTAATTGTTAATCACCCAGAATTATTGGAAGATGATTTTTTTAGGGCTCATGATACGGCAATTATCACTATCCCACAGAAAGCACCGAAAGGTTCAATATTAAGAACTGAATCACCATTTGACCTTTTAGAAAGAGTTAAAAAAGTGGCAATAGAATGGGTAAAGAATGGTCATAGAAATGGTTCTAATACTCACAACGTTTCCGCGACTATCTCATTAAAAGAAGAAGATTGGGAATTAGCTGGTGAATGGATGTGGACAAATAAAGAACATTATAATGGTTTATCCGTATTACCTTATAACGGTGGTACATATACACAAGCCCCTTTCGAAGATATCACTGAAGAAAAGTATAATGAAATGGTAAAACATTTAAATAACATTGATTTATCTCTAATTGTGGAAGTAGATGATAACACAACATTAAGTGCCGAATTAGCATGCGCTGGGGGAAGTTGTACCATTACTGATATATAAAATATAGAAACAAAGATGAGTGAAAGAAAAACAACATTAGGCCCAAATGAGATGTTTACCGAGTTTGAACCAAAACAATCAAACAGATGGTTGGTAAAGTTTCCAGAAGAGTTTGGGATAGAAAAATGGATGATTAAACATGTAACGCCTGTTGTGTTTGATGCTGAGAAAAAAGAATGGAATGATATAACAATCACCCTATGGGATGCAATACCAAATTCATCATCAAAAGCACTAAGTGATTTAATCCAAAAAGGAAGATACCATAATTTCTTATTACAGATGACAATGTTGGGACCGATTGGTGATGATGTTGAGGACTTTTATTTTGAGGGGTGTAATATTAAGTCAATCAACTTTGGTGAGACAGATTATCAAAAACAAAAATTTAAACTAATAACATTGGTTGTTAAATATAGTAAATGTATTGTTAAATAAAATGATAAACTCAACAGAAGATTGGATATATGATTTATACGTTAAAGAAACTATAAATCGTAAGATAAAACCAATACCCAAGGAACAACACGTAAGTAGGGGTAGTTGTTGTGGAAATGGATGTCTACATTGTCCATACATACCCAAACACGAAAAAGGTGCAACAAAAATCAAATAATTAAAAGTCAGAGAAATCTGACTTTTTTTATTATTAACCTTTCCTTCCAAAAAATAAATAATAGAATATTTATATATACAAATGGCAAAACAAAGAT
>Ga0210003_1001400_pt1 | contig 21320 bp, 28 predicted proteins | sample LantaG_FD_182804 | JGI IMG/M metagenome (GOLD analysis project Ga0210003, IMG submission 182804) | Deep subsurface microbial communities from Baltic Sea to uncover new lineages of life (NeLLi) - Landsort_02402 metaG (SPAdes) (version 2) | ecosystem: Environmental > Aquatic > Marine > Oceanic >... | reverse complement strand
CCATCAGCTCTCTAAAATTGGGCGTCTACCTACTTTCCCCTTTTATTTTTTCTTTTATTATATTTTATTACCAATATTATAGGTTTTAATCACTCTTCTTGTCAAGCTTTAAAATATAGTATCGAGTATATAGTATTGAGTATCGAGTGTTGAAATACAGTAACAAGTGATGAGTAATGAGTGATAAGAGGGAAGAGTTAGTTGGTTAGTTAGTTACCTGGTTAACTAGTTTACCAGTAAAATGCGGGTTACAAGCTTAAAAAAAGAAGTAGGGGCGTATTGTATACGCCTCCCCATGCAATAATGATTTACTTTAATTACGTAGGACGGGCGTCTCGCCTGTCTATTAAAAACACGGGTCGGATAAATCCGACTCCTACACGCAATGACAGAAATGGGCAGAAAAATAATTACTCGAAAATAATTAATATTTCTGCCCAATGTTAAAAACTAATTTCTATTTGTAAATTTACTTTTTAAGTTCTACAATACTATTCAGTTCAGTCTGGAAAAATTCATTAGCATTTCCCCAGTTGATGGCAATTTCAAGAACTTCGTTACAGGCAATAAAGCATACCCAATCCCCTTCGGGTACATCTCCATAAGTCGTTCCGACTTTAATCTTTTGAGTCTTGTCACCTATTTTCACATTGACATCATCTCCAAGTTTAATACCCAGTGCATCAAAATCATCCTGAGTAATATTCACTATTATATTCCCATATTGATTAATATAAACTACATAACCGATTGCTGTCTTATTTTCAACCTTGGATTTCTTAATGGGTAACATTACCAGATCTTTCGGATTAAGTTCCGGGCCCACTTCGGAAACTGAATCCCCGGAAGCTATGTGAGCAGCCACAGGAGAAAAGATATCTCTTCCGTGAAAGTCTTTAGAAATTTTTCCGGGTCTGAAATATTTATTATTCTTAAGTTCATAAACCTTTTTTACTCCCATCTCATTTATTACCAGAGTTAATATTCCATTATCCGGTGCAATAAAATATCTATCATTTTGGGTCACAACTAAAAGAGGTTTTCTTTCTGTGCCCACTCCCGGATCTACAATTGCCAGAAATACAGTACCTTCCGAAAACTCTCGAGCAGCATAGAGAAGTGTGTTTGCACCTTCTTGAATATCAAAAGGAGTTACACCATGAGAAATATCTACCAGTTTTAAATCAGGTTCTATGGTAAGCATTACTCCTTTACAGGCGCCGACAAAGTAATCTGTCTCTCCCCAGTCAGTTAAAAATCCAATAATTCCATTAGGGGCAGTTTCCGCAAGTGATGAAAAGGTTAGCATTAAAATAAATAAAGTAGTCAAAATCAAGTAATTTAGAAATTTTAAAGCCCTCTTATTTTTCATAATTCTTCCTCCTTCTTTTTTATTTAATATATTTATTATATAAGGTTTTTAATGAACGTTCAAATAAAACAACAAATATGAACCTCCCCCGCTTTACCGGACAGTAAGATAAGACTATAATAAATTTAATGGGGGTTCGAGTAACATGGAAGGAATAAAAAAACAATTCACCAAGGAATTCAAGAAAGAGGCTGTCGAATATAGTCTTACATCAGAGAAAACGATAGAGGAAGTTGCCCAGGATTTGTGTATCTCCCCACATAACTTAAGTCGTTGGCGTACCCAATACCGTAAAAGGGGAGAACTGGCCTTTCCTGGCATGGCAAAGAAAGCCTGATTCCCCGGGAGGAGAAAAATAGAAAATTACAAAAAGAACTGAATGATGTTATCCAAGAACGTGATATACTAAAAAAAGCTTTGGCCATCTTCAGGAGAAAACCGTAAATTACTACCGGTTTATCCGGGAGAATGCTGAAATTTTCAGTATAACGAAGATGTGCCAAGTCCTTAAGGTTTCCCGGTCCGGATATTACAATTGGGTAAAATATCCCCTAAGTAAGAGAAGGATAGAAGATATGAAATTAAAACAGAAGATAATGGAAATATATAACCATAATCGCAAGACCTATGGCAGTCCCCGTATCTATCAAAAACTATTACGGGAAGGCTATACTATTGGTAAAAAGCGGGTGGAAAGGTTAATGCAGGAGCTTGGTATCCAGGCTGTGGCTAAAAGAAAATACAAGACCACCACCGATTCCAGACATTCCCATCCGGTAGCCGAAAATCGCCTGAATCGCCAGTTTACACCGGAGAAACACAATCCGCCGATATCACCTACATTTATACCAAAGGAGGCTGGCTATACCTGGCTACCATAATGGATCTCTATTCCCCTAAAATTATCGGCTGGTCATTAAGAGAAAAGTTAACCAAAGAAATAGTTATTGCCACATTAGATATGGCTATCAAACAGAGAAAACTTTCTGTTGGCTTACTTCTGCATTTAAGACCAGTGGTAGCCAATATGCCAGCGAATTATACCAGAAATTATTGAAAAGAAATGGTATACTATGGTTCCATGAGCCGTAAAGGTAACTGCTGAGATAATGCCGTAATGGAGAGTTTCTATCGTACCTTAAAAGTAGAATTGATTTATCAGAAAACCTATGAAACAAGAAGACAGGTTCGAAGAGATATATTCGAATACATCGAAATCTTTTACAACAGAGAAAGATTACATTCCTCTCTCGGTTATTACAGTCCTGAGGAATACGAGAAAATGATCAAAGTGGCTTAACTAATTGTCCGAATTATCGGGGGAAGACCAAAACTCTCAATAATCCCTCTTGTAATCTCTGCCGGTGTCTCAGGAACTTTTTGTCCTGTTTCACGACAATAGGACTTGATTCTATCTGGCATATTATTATCAATTAGACCTAGCTTTAAAAATCTTGGATCATCAGGATTAATCCTAAAATTAGCATGACCATATTTTAAAGCCATTTCGGTTAATTCATCATAAGAATAGGATTTTATATTTTCATCCCAAAATTTCTTGCATTCTTGAATAATCCAAAATCCAGTAATATTTTTTAAAAATCTAAAACCACCATTTACATACAATAAGCGGTTCCTTAAAAAAATCTCTAAATTTCTTTGTTTCAAATGAACCGCTTGCTCAATTATCATTTAAACCTTTCTATATATTCTTCCATGATTTTGTCTCCTAAACTTGTTCCTATTCTTGTAGCGCCGGCTTCTATCATCTTAAAGACATCGTCCAAAGTCCTGATTTCTCCAGCTGCTTTAACCTGAACTGTGCTATAACCAAGGGCTTTTTTTATCAATCTCACATGCTCTACTTTGGCTCCCCCACCTTTTATCTGACCAGTAGATGTTTTAATAAAATTCGGCTTAATTTCAGCTGCAATTTCACACATTGCCTCAATTTCATCATTTGTCAAATAATAGGTTTCAAGTATAACCTTACATAGAACATTTTTTTGCCGGCAAATGTCCAGAATCTCCTTCATTTCATTTTTCATATAATCATAGTTTCCTACCTTTAGCTCAGAAATATTTATTACATAATCTATTTCTGTAGCTCCAATCTCGATGGTATGTTTTGTTTCAAATAATTTTTCTTCCAGTGTATTTGTGCCCAATGGATAACTAATACCAGTGACAATCCCTACTCCAGTCCCTGACAGCAACTGTTTACAATATGGTATCGGATAATGATTAATGGCAATAGATTTAAAACCATATTTTATGCTTTCTTCACATAATTTTTTCAAATCTCCCTTTGTGATATTAACTCGTAAATCGGTGTTATCTATCATACTAGCAAGTTCTTTTACTGAAATATTCACATTCATTTCAAAAACCCCCTATATACTTATTTTAATATGCACAACCGCAAACTAGTATTACATTGGAATATGGAGTGAATTCTCCAGATCTGACAATAGCTTTGGCCTTTTTACTTTTCTCTTTAAATTCCACATAAGGAACATGCTCGATTTCTCTATCACCCAACAATTTCAAAACATCTTCATGCATTTTGGGGCTTACTTCCTTGTTTTCCTTTGCCATGATTACTTTTTCAACCCCTATTTCTTTTAATACGGCCTTCAATCCCTGGATTTGCCCTGGAGTTCCTGGCTCAAAAGATAGATCCACTCTCTGGTTTTCATCGGAGATTGGCAACCCGGCATCACATATAACTATCGTATCCATATGGCCCAGATTTGCGATAACTTCGCACAACCTTTTATTTAACATACCACCATTTTTCATATACGAATTCTCCTTTCATGTAAAATTTATATTTAGAAGTGTAAAGCTCACCCAATCCTTTATTTCTGGAATAATTTTTATGGCTGAACCGGTGCCCAGTCTAGAAGCTCTCGCTTCTATCATTGCTTTGGCAGTTTTTTGCATCCCGAATGCCCCAGGCTGCTTTCACTCCCATCTTATCCCGCACCGTTTTTGTCTCATTAATTTTACATCATCCACGGTCGCACCGATTTATTAAGACTGGTGGAAGTCTTGACGAAATCTGCCCCAGCTTTTTTGCAAATTTCACATGTTTTTTTATCTCCTCTTTTTCCAGTAAACAATTCTCAAGAATTACCTTAACAACAGCTTTTCCATCAGCGGCTTCTACAACAGACAGCTCTTATATCCCTTTCCACCAGTGCATAATCCCCTTCTTTCATGGCGCCAATATTCATTACCCTATCTACTTCGCTGGCGCCATTGGCAATGGCGTCTCTCGTCTCAAAGGCTTTGACTTCAGGAGTAGTAGCCCCTAGAGGAAATCCTATTCCCGTATCTACCTTTACCTCTTTACCTTTCAAAAATTCAGAAGCCAGCTTTACTCGGCAAGGATTTAAGGAGACAGAAGCAAAACCATATTCTATTGCTTCTTTACAAAGGATTTTAATCTGATCTGAAGTTGCTTCGGGTTTTAGCAATGTGTGGTCAATAAATTTAGCTAATTCTCTATTTATGACTTATCACCTCCCTTTTTTTATTCATGCTTGGTAAAAATAAAGTCTTTCTTAAATGGTATTCCTTCATCCAACAAAATTTCGGTAACCCATTTTGCTGCTGTGCCCACTACATGTGTACATTTATCTCTATGGGCCCCGGCTTCTTCAAAGGCTATCGCTTCATTAGGATCACTCATATCATACTTTTTTCCAAACATAAACATTTGTATTGCAGGACATGTTTCGCCTCCATAAGTTTCAAGAAAACGACGGCGCAACTTTCTAATCAACTCACGATATTTAAATTTTGACCCGCTTAAGCCGTAATTTTCCCGATCTCTGCCAAAGAAATAAGAAATAACCATTATACTTCCGGCAAAAGCCCCACAGGTGCCTTTCGCCTCATCCGCTATTCCTCCTGAAAACCCGCTTGCCACCTTAAATACAGTTTCATTTATGTCAAAAAGAGCTGAGAGAGCCGCCACCACCCCCTGAGCACAACCTCTATATTTGCCTTCATAATAGTAGCCTTTTTCATAAACTTTTTCTAAAATGTCGTCTTTTGAATCCCTTAACTGTTTTTGCATTATTTATTCACCCACTTGTTTACACTGTTTTTTTTTAAAAGTCTTCTACTTCATTTATTGGCTATATCTATGGCTTTATATACTGCACTTAAGTTCGTTCCCAGCTGCGTCAGCAAAAGTTTTGAATTTTTTATTTCTTTTCTTACCGATTCCACTTCATCATCAGTAATGAAATTGCATGCACCGATGGAGACGACTATCTCATTTTCAGCAGTTCCATTTTCCACCATGATCAAAGCCGCACCGGTTTCATGCTCATCATCAAAAAAAACATAGTCTATCTTTTCATTCCGGCACTCTTGAAACTCTTTAAGGCTATCTGGGCGAGATCATCTCTTCCCAATTTAGTAACCATGGTTACATCGGCTCCCGCCTTATGAGCAGCAATGCCCTGATTCGAGCATTTTCCCGCCGGGCCCCAGTTTAAAAGGCCTGCCTAAAACCGTTTCTCCCCTTGCAAGCAGATGTGGCGTCCAGCTCATCAAATCCACCACAAAACTGCCAAGTACCACTATCTTTGGCCTGTCCATGAAGATTCCTCCACTTGTTGATAATATTTTATAGCTTAATACATACACCCGGCCACTAAAACCATATTGCCGTAATGGGTCCCAAAGTCTCCAGTACGGATTACCGCTTTTGATTCTTTTATTTTCTCTTTTAGTTCTACATGAGCTACAAATTCTATGGGAAAGTTTTCTGGAAATCTTTTCTTAACCTCTTCTAAAAATTCCGGTGCATGTTCATGGATCTCTTCTGCCAGTATAATTTTTTCAACAGCAAGTTCATCCAAAACTCCGTCGAGAACCTGCAGCGTAGTCGGGATATTTGGCAAAAAAGCCAGGTCTACCCTTTCAACTCCCAGCGGCACACAGTATCCCGAATCCACCATCGCCAGATAATCTTGATGACCTGTTGATGTCAGAACATGTTTTAATTGTGGGTGTAGAATTCCTCTTTTGATCATTATTGATTCCTCCTATTGAAATTATTTATTTAAATAGTTGTTAAACGAGCTTAAATTAGCAAAATATTTTCCTGCAATCTTTACTTTAAGTTTAAAGATTTTTTTCATTATTCCAAATTAGCATGGTTTTTAAACATCTCATTAGATGTTTTTTCCATTTTCTTCATGAGTTTCATAACTATTATTTCACTTGTGACAAGCAGTGATTGTTCAAATAAGTTTCCCATAGGCTGAATGGAACTGTAATTTGTCTTCATTTTGGATGTAGGGGCTGGAATCTCAATAATGTGATTGGCCAGCTGTCCCATACTACAATCATCGGATATGGTTATGAACGCTACTTTACAACCAATCTGCTTTGCCTTTTTCGCTTGTGCCAGGAGTGACGAGGTTTCACCCGAACCTGAACCTATTATTAAAAGATCATCTTTCGATGCATTGGGAGTGGTGGTTTCTCCTAAAAAATATACCGTAAGACCAAGGTGCATCAATCTCATGGTAAAGCACCTCATCATAAATCCGGACCTTCCTACGCCGTTTACGAAAATCTTCTTTGCGGAAAGTATTGCTTCCACAAATCCCTCCACATTTTCCTCAGGCACCGCGTCAAGGGTCCTGGATAGCTCATTAAGTACTTTGTTTTTATACTCTGCGAATTTCATCTTTATCTTCCATCTTTAATATTTCTTTCCATCTTTTCTTTCAAGGCCTTTGCAATTTCCTTGGGATTTTGAGCTTTGATCAATCCTCTACCAACTATGATGATATCAGGCCTTTCCGATATAACCGCATCTACATTTTCAAGCTTTATACCACCGGCTACTGCAATTCTTGCATCCGGCAAGTTTTGCTTTACAACACGCAAATCAGCAAGGGGATTGTCATATTTCTGGTTATCCACCGCAGTGTGGATGCATATATAATCTGCTCCCATACCATGCAAGAGTGCAGCAGCCCTTCCAATGTCCTTAACTTCTATCATATCCGCCATAACTTCTTTTCCAAAATCCCTTGCGCACGCAATGGTATTTCGAATCGTATTGGGCGAGGATACCGCCAGCACCGTAACTATATCCACCCCCACTTTAAAAGCCATTCTGGCCTCATCATACCCACCATCCATGATTTTCATATCCGCAAGGATAGTCTTTTGAGGGAATCTTTCTTTAAAAATCCTGGCTACGTCAATACCGTTTCGCAATATAAAAGGAGTTCCCATTTCTATTATATCTATATAGGGTGCAAGGTCAGCCGCCAGCCCGACAGCCTGATTAATGTCGATAAAATCGCACGATAATTGAAGTCTCATAAAAAACCATCCTTTTGTCAATCAACCATTACAGCCTTGATTACAGAACTTTTATCCTCTGCCACCATTTTTATGGCGCTGGCAATATCGTCAATTCTAAATTTATGGGTAATTAAAGCGCTTGCATCTATTGCTCCGGATTTAATAAGTTCGACACAACGGGGAAACCACAGAGCAGGAGCCGCATACGATGCCCTAAGCTGCAGCTTCCGAAAATGGAAATAGTTTGCGTCAAAGGTTATATTTGCTCCCTCGCCGTATTCTATCCCCAGAAATCCGATTACGCCGCCGATATTTGCTACTTTTATAGCATCCTGAATGGTTCTTGGCGGTGCGGTAATCATGATTTTATCCACCCCGCCCCTTGGAAATTTATACTGCGTCAGGTCTATCTTGTCGGTAAAGATTATATCATCCGCTCCAAATTTCCTGGCCATTTCGATTCTTGCTTTTGACGTTGAATGGGCGGCTCCGAACATATGCCTTGTTCCCATAAGCTTTGCCATTCTAAGGGCCATAAGGCCGATAGGGCCCAGACCTATAACTAATACATCGTCGTTCAATTCGGGTCTTGTAGTATATATAAGATCCAATGCCACGCCCATGGGCTCCACCAGAGAAGCAGCCTCAAAAGACATGCCGCTAAAGGGTACCACATTTTGCTTGTACGCTATAAGGTATTCCGCAAATCCCATGGTCAAGCCCTCCTCCTTGGCTCTTGTAAAAACATTTGGTGCCTTATTGCATAAATCCACCCTGCCATTTCTGCACAATTCGCAAGTCCCACAGTAGGAGCCGCTTTCTATAAGGACCGCATCTCCTACTTTAATTCCTTTTACATTTACTCCAACTTTTTCGGCTATTCCGGTGATTTCATGCCCAAAAGGCTGGAAGTCTTTGGCTTCGGTGCGGGCTGTGTGAAGGTCTGTGCCGCATACTCCGCACGCTTTTATTTTTACAAGAACTTCGTCAGGAGTGATGTCTCTCAAAGATATGTCCCGTACTTCAAACTGAAAGAGCGATTTTACAAAAGCAGCCTTCATAGTCCTAGTCCTCCCTCTATAAATTTATTTTTCAATTCCATCTCGGATTGTCAACAATCACTGACCTACCGTCTTTTTCAATAATCATTTTTCTTAACCCTTTCGTCACAATGGTTCCGTAATCGTGACCGGTATCCGCCCTGAAGGCAAAAAAGGTAATCAAAGGCTCATCAGGACTCACATTTATGCTCCTGTGAGCCCACCTTTTAGGGACATACAGGCTTTTGCCGGGAGCAATTTCTTGAACATATCACTGCCCTTCAGGTGTCTTCATCAGCATATAGCCTTTCCCTTTTATGCATAAGTAGGCTTCCGCAGTTTCCAGCACCGTATGGAAATGACCTTTTGTCATAAAATATTCATTGCCGATCTTGCCTGGATATACGATGCTGATACCGAAAGCAATGTCTCCAACGGTCTCAGGAATCCCCATTTCATAAAATTCATATATGAACGAGTTTTCATTTTTTAAGATTTTACCGGTTTTTTCTGTATCGTAAACCATATCGGCCATATTTGAAAGATATCTTTTCGATGATTCTCTCAAATCAGACAAACCACTTTTTAAATCAATCTATATTGAATGGTTTTAATATCTCATTCATTTTCACCATCTCCTCTGCCCTTTCTTATACTTGAGGCTATTTCACTCAGCCGCTTTAATTTTTCATGTTTTGCAAATGATCTGGGTGTCACGAGTATTTTCACGCTGTTATCACATTCCTTTATAAGAGTTGTGGTCAGAGGTTTGATAATTCCTCATAGATTCCGATTAATGCATCATATGAATGCAGGAAAATCTGGTAAGTTTTCTGATATATTTCTCTCTTAGCAGGATTGGGATCATGTTCGCTCTCTATTCTTATAAACTTATTTATGGCATCAAAGTTCTTAAATTCACCGACCCCTATGCCGCCAATAACAGCTGCCCCTATTGATGTAGCTTCTTCAAGATAATTGGGTTTTAGTATCTTTAAGTTAAATATATCTGCCATCATTTGACGCCAGATTTTCCCTTTAGCACCTCCACCTATGACTATCATACTATCGATAGGGACATAATTTCTAAAGATATTCAATATTGTATTTAAATTGTATGTTACTCCTTCCATAACAGATCTTAATAGATCTTCCCGTTTATGCCCTGCGGTTATTCCTATAAAAGCTCCTTTGGCATTGGGATTCCAGTGAGGGGTTCTTTCACCCAGAAGATATGGCAAAAACAGTATTCCTCTAGCTCCCGGCGGAGATTTTTCTATTTCATTATCAATTAAGGCATATGGACTTATACCTTTGTCCATAGCCTCATTTGTTTCGATCTTACAAATTTCATTTTTAAGCCAGTTGTATGATGTTCCGGCGGTCTGCATGGTCCCTATGGGATTGACATATCCGGGAACGGCATGAGCCCATGTCATAGTCCTCATTTTTACATCATATACGGGTTTTTCAGAGGTTATTCCTATCCATGAAGATGAACCGATATAATTATAGGCAATCCCCGGCTTTATGCATCCCGCTCCCACTGAAGCGCACATCCCGTCGCCAGCGCCAATTACTACGGGAGTACCTTCTTTTAGTCCGGTTTCTTCAGCGGCTTCTTTTGTTATCTCACCGGCTACATAAGTGGACTCGTGAACTTGCGGCAGTTTATCTTTATCTATACCGGCAATATCAATTATTTTCTCAGACCATTTGTAAGTGTTCAAATCGAAGGCATTAGTTCCAGACGCATCCGTATAATCTGTAAACATATTTTGTGTAAGCTTAAAAACTATATAATCTTTTGCATTCAACATCTTGTAAGTATTTTTATAGATAATAGGTTCATTATTTTTTATCCACATCAACTTTTCCAGAGAATAAGAGGGACTGGCCCTATGGCCTACAATTTTGTAAAATTCCATAGCCCCCATATGTTCCAATATATTCTCTGTTTCTCTTACAGCCCTCTGATCAGAATATATGATTGAATTTCTTAATGGCTTTCCCTGTCTGTCTACGCACAGGCATCCCATCATCTGGGCACTGAAGGAAACACATGCTATCTGTCCTGAATCTATACCCTGGATGAGCTGTCTTGTCGAATTGCACACTGCCTGCCACCAATCATCGGGATTCTGCTCCGCCCAATTGACATTGAAATATTTTGTTTCATAGCTATAGGTTTTGCTTGCTATAAGTTTCCCATCGGTCGTATACAACGTCGCTTTGTTTCCAGAAGTCCCCAGATCATGTGCCAGAAGATACTTTGACATAACATCAACCTCCTAATAATATTTTCTCTTATCTCCCCTGTAACGGAAAATCATGCATTCTGCGGCTCTATATTATCTTGATTTTAGATCACTGTTTCAAAATAATGAATCGGAATTCCTTCCTTACCATGTACTGATATTAAAAATCTGGCACAGTTCAATCTCTGCGATCGAATCACCTGTATTCAGTTGATTTTTGGAATGTACAATAACAATATTTCTTTTAGCTGGTAATAAATACAACGGCACCGTATGTCCTTGCTTAATTTAGTGGTTCCTAGATTCATTATTTCATTTCTTTGCTAAAATATCTTATACAATAAACATATTACTTTTTCTGAAATTTATCAAGAATGGAGTTTATTTCTTTATATGTTTCATCATCCAGCCCCCATGCGGTGCTTTCTACATTGTCTTTAATGTGTGCAATTTTAGTGGCACCAGCTATAATTGTCGTAACGGCTTCATTTTTAATCAACCAGTTCAGTGCCAGCTGAGAAAGAGGCTTACCAAGCCTGTCAGCAATCTTTTTTAATTCCTCCACGATTTTAAGATTCCTGTTAAGTTTTTTCCCTTTAAGTTCCGGATTTGCATTTCTTACATCTTTTTCATCAAAATTTTCCCCGCGTTTAAAGGCACCAGTTAATAACCCCTGGCAAAGAGGACTGTAGGGTATAAAGGCAATTTTGTTTTTCCTGCAATCGGGTATAATCTCTTCCTCCGTCTTATAATTGAGCGGTATGCTGTGATAAGAGTCTGCATTTCTATCTATCATGTTGTAGAGGCATTGATGGGATATAATCTCTCCATATTTTCTGGCTTCTTTTAATAACGTGAGAGGAAAATTTGAGGCGCCGATATATCTTATTTTACCTGCTTTTTTGATCTGATTTAATGCCTCCATGGTTTCCTCAATATTTGTATTGTAATCGGGCCAATGCATTTGGTAAATATCAATATAGTTAGTTCCCAATCTTCTCAAACTGTTATCTATTTCCCTGAAAATACTTTGTTTCGAAAGAAGATTTGTTATTTTTCTTTCATCATCCCATACCAGGCCGCATTTCGATGCGATAATAACCTTTCCCCTTTTTTTATTTATGGCTTTGCCCAGCAATTCTTCTGCATGACCGAAGCCATAAACAGGAGCCACATCGAAATAGTTAATTCCCATGTCATAAGCCTTTTGAACAGCTCTAATAGAAGACTCGTCACTGGTTCCCGTCCAGAAGTCTTTGCCCGATATTACCCAGCATCCGAAACCTATTACCGACACCTCAAGATTTGTTGTACCAATTTTATTTTTTAACATAAGATTAACTCCATTTAATCAAATTTTTATTATCTTTGTTTTTTAATTTGATCGATAGTAACAGCAACTAATATTAAAATACCAACCAATATTTGAAGGATAAAAGGATTGATTCCCATAAGATTACCGCCCTGCCTTAACGTAGACATTAGCATCGCACCAATTACAGTGCCGAAAATTGAACCCTCACCTCCCATTAAACTGGCTCCACCGATAACTGCTGCAGCAATGGCATCAAGTTCATAACCCATACCTGCGGTAGGAACACCATTGGCTAGCCTGGATATTAGCATAATGCCTGCTATAGATGACATTAAAGATGCAAATCCGTAAACCATATATATATTCCATCGTATATTAATACCGCTAAGCCTGGCGGCTTCTTGGCTACTGCCCATGGCAAATATATTTCTCCCAAATCGCATCATGCTCAAAATAAATGCGGATACAATTATCATTACCAGCCATATAATGAATAGAAACGGTTGGCCAAGAACTTTTGTTTGGGCAATATTCAAAAAGCTTTTCGGCATTCCTGAAATCATCCGTGCTCCGCTGATAAGCATAGTCGCACCTCTAAAGATTGTCATGGTGCCAAGAGTTGCTATAAAAGGCGGAATTTTAAAATCATATATAAGTACACCGTTTATTACACCAACCAATGTTCCTGAAATTATACCAACAATTACACTTATGGGAGCACTAAGACCTAATTGTGCCATCAAGACAGCTGCCACCATTCCTGCAAAAGCAACCACTGATCCTACTGAAAGGTCGATACCGCCAGATATAATAACAAAGGTCATTCCAAGGGCTATTACACCATTGATTGAAGTTTGTCTTACCAGATTTGATAAATTACTTGTGGTAAAAAAACCTTTTACAAAGATAGAAAGTAAAAGAAAAAAAACAAGGTAAATGAGGATTATAATTTCTTCAGTTATAGAGGTAGCTTTTATTAATTTCATAAAACCTTTTCTATATCCCACCGATGAAGCTTCTTTATCCATTTAAAAAACCTCCTGATTGTAATTATTGTTTACTAGCCGTAGCCCTGAAGCAAGCTTTAGTATATCATTTCCACTTACCCTCTCATTATTATTCACGATACCAGCACAGTTGCCTTCATGTATTATAACTATTCTATCAGCAAGGCCCATGACTTCAGGTAAATAAGATGAAATAACTATAATAGATTGGCCCCCAGAAATAATCTTTTCAAAAAATCTGTATATTTCTAGTTTTGCTCCTACATCCACACCAGAGGTAGGTTCATCAAATATAAATATATCACTTTGGGCGTTTAACCACTTGGATATTATTACTTTTTGCTGATTGCCGCCACTTAGTCTTTCAACCTTCTGGTGAAGAGAAGGAATTTTTATCCTCAATTCGTCAACGTATTTTACTGCTCGCTTTTGTTCTTCCCCTCTATTTATTATCCCTAAAGTAGAGATTTGGTTATAAATCACTAAATTGATATTAACCACAACAGACAATTTTAAAGCAAGGCCTTGCAGTTTTCTGTTTTCAGGCAAAAGCCCTATCCCAAGGCTTATTGCGTCTATCGGTGAGTTTACATCTTTTCTTTTGTTATTGATAAATATCTCACCAGCATCATATTTATCGGCACCAAAAATACATCTAGCAATATCTGACCCCCCTGACCCTACAAGTCCAAATATGCAAAGAATTTCTCCTTTATGCAGTTGGAAGTTGATATTTCTAAATTTTGGTTTCCTGGTCAGATTTTTTACCTCTAATACCACTTCTTGAGACTTGTGATGTTCAATATTATAAACATCTTTTAAATCTCTACCTATCATCATGGAAACTAGACCATCATGGTTAATATCAGATACTGGCAAAGTACCTACCCGGTGACCATCTTTTAATACCGTCACAGTATCACAGATAGCAAAGATCTCTTCGATCCTGTGGGAAATATATATGACACCTATATCTTGACTTTTCAATTTTTTGATAATAGTAAAGAGCTGCTCGGTTTCCTTATTAGTTAAAAGCGCAGTAGGCTCGTCAAATACTATGACTTTACTATTTTCATAAACTATTTTTGCAACGGCTATCATTTCCTGCTGAGCCATAGTTAAATCTTTGATTTTTTTTCTCTGGTCAATATCTATGTCTAGTTTTTTTAAAGCTTCTTGGGAAACTTTTCTAACAGTTTTCCAGTCAACCACCAGTCCTTTCATCGGCAATTTCCCAAGGAAGAAATTTTCTCCTACAGAAAGATTACGTGCCAATATAACATCCTGGTATACAGCACTAAAACCATATTTTTTAGCCTGTATAGGGCTTTTTATTTCGACTTCCTCGTCCTCAATGAAAATTTTACCTTTATCCTTCGGGTATACACCCATTAAAATTTTTATTAGAGTGGATTTACCAGCGCCATTTTCCCCGACCAGGGCATGCACCTCTCCTTTTCGAATCATAAAGTCTACGTTGGAAAGGGCTTTGACACCGGGAAATTCTTTTGATATGCTTTCTATCCTTAATAATTCTTCTCCGATCATAATATAAACCCCTTTTTTACAAAGAGGGGGATAGAGCTTCTACCCTATCCCCCTCTTTGTATTACCGATTATTTCTTTTTCAGTGTAGGATCCAGTAATGCCAATATTTCAGGTTGCTTCATATTCTCCTTCGTTACCACAGTAGAGCCTGTGTTTATATATTTCGGCAGGGTCTTGCCTTGAATTGCATCAAAAACGCTCATTACACCATTATACCCCATTCCATATGGGTCCTGAAGAAGCAAAGCTTTAAGTACTCCGCTTTCAAGGGCTTTTATTTCTTCCGGATCCGAATCAAAGGCTACAGCCACGATTTTATCAGACAAATTTCTCTCGATAATAACACGGGCTAGACCATCACCGGTAGAATTATTATCGGCAAAAAATCCCACAACATCACTGTATGCTGTAAGAATATCCTCAGCAGTGCTTAGAGCTTTTAAGACATCATTGTCGACATATCTCGGGCCAATAATCTCGAGATCAGGGGCAAGTTCTTTTAACTTATCTGTAAAACCTTTAGCTCTGTCAATAAGCACCTGAACACCGGCCATAGCGCTTATAAACCCGACTTTACCTTTTAGGGGGATCCCTTTCGCTTTTAATCCATCAACCAATTCCTTGGCTATTTTCCCGCCACCTTCAACGTTATCAGTAGCTAGGAATGAATGAACTTTGTCAGTTTTGACTTTATTGTCAATGGTAACTATCTTTATACCGGCATCATAGGCCTGTTCAAGGGCAGGAACTGTAGCATCAGAACTCGTCGATGAAATAACGATACCATCAGGCTTCCGGCTAATTACGTCCTCCAATATGGAAAGCTGTTTATCCATATCGGCTTCAGAAGGTGGGCCGTATGTAGTCACATGAATGGCTGGATTATCTTTTGCGGCATTTTCCGCACCGATAAGAACATACTGCCAGAAATCCGAAGTCGTCGCTTTAATAATAACAGCCACTTCATATTTGCCTTCCTGTGCCTGCCCGTAGCCCACCAATGTAATGCTGAACAAAACAACCATTATTATGATTAAAAATATCTTTTTCATTTCTATTTCCCCTTTCATTTAAAAATTTTGATTTTATTTGTCCTAACTTCAAGATACGCTTACAAATCAAACCTATAGAATCACCTCCTTTACTATATCATTTATCTTAAACAAATCGTAGGCTAAATCCACATCTTCTTTCACCTCCTTTCTGACTATAATTAATTCTGGTATCTTCACTATACTATCCTCTTTTTGTAATGTTAAACTAACATTAGCTTCTAGAATAATCTACAAATTAGCTTAAAAACAAAATTCTAAAAATTAACCTGTTTTTTGGTTTTATTAACAGTACTATCTTTGTACTCTGCCTGACTCTGATCCTTCGGCTAAGCTATTCACTTCCTCTAGTGAAAGCAAAGGTAAATCACCAGGGATAGAATGCATAAGACAAGATGCTGCTACCGCAAACTCAAGGGCTTCCTCGTCATTATTTAAATTATTAAGACCGTAAATCAAACCTGCGGCAAAAGTATCTCCTGCTCCTACCCTATCTACAATGTTATGAATTTCATATTTTTTTGAAACAAAAAACTCTTCCCGATTATTAAGAATTGCAGACCATCCATTATGATTTGCTGAATAACTTTCCCTTAAAGTTATAGCGATTTTCTTGATATTGGGATGTAAACTAAGAATCTTATCAGTTAATTCTCTATACTTTTCTGTTTGTAGACTTCCTGACTCTATATCCACATCTATTTTAACCCCAAGAGATTTTTGACAGTCTTCTTCATTCCCTATTACAATATCAGCATATTTAACCAACTCGGTCATTACCTCGGGAGCAGATTTCCCGTATTTCCATAACTTTCCTCTAAAGTTCAGATCACATGAAACAATAATACCTTTTTCTCTTGCTTTTTTTACTGCCTCTAAGGAAAGCTCGGAGGCCGAAAGAGAAATAGCTGGAGTAATTCCAGTAATATGGAACCAACTTGCCCCATTAAATACCCTGTCCCAGTTAATATCGCCAGGTTTCGCCTCAGCGATGGCGGAATGAGAGCGGTCGTAAATAACCTTAGATGGTCTCTGATTAGCCCCAGCTTCTAAAAAGTAGATACCTAATCTATCTCCTTTTCTTACGATAAATGTAGTATCTACACCCTGCCTTCTTAGTTCTCCAAGACAAGCATCTCCAATTGGGTTATTGGGGATTACAGAAACATAGGCTACATTTAAACCAAAACGAGCTAGTCCTACAGCTACATTTGCCTCCCCTCCTCCAAAGGTAGCTTCTAAAAGAGGGCTCTGGAAAAATCTTTCGCAATGGGGTGGTTTAAGTCGTAACATTATTTCACCAAAGGTAAAATATTTTTTCATGATTTCTCCAATTTAATTATTTTTGTAAAAGATGAACGGCAAATCCTGATACTTCTTGAGCTATATAAATTGCCTTAAGTTTACCATCCTTCTCTTTAGCAGTTTCAGGAAGGACTGAAATATCCTTCTTTTTTAAATAGGCTATTGCCCTATGAATATCGTTAGTAGCTATCGCAATATGTCCATGCTTCCCTAAATATTTATTTTTGATAATCTCAAAACTTGAGCCAGCAAAAAAGGAATTCGTTCCCTCTTTTACAGGAAAATAAAAAAGGCGTGAAAGTAGGTTTGTAGAATTAAGAGCCTTGGCTTTGTTTTCTTCGTTTATTCCCAGATGGGCGAACTCGAAACCGAGCATGGTAGAAATTGCTTCCCTGGTAAGTCTGGTAATCTCAGCAAAATTTCCTGAAGAGATAAGTTCGGCCTTTACCATCCAACTACCACCACAGGCATGTACTTTATTGTAGGACAAGTAAGAACATAAGTTATTCAGGTTAATCCCTCCGGTGGGAATAAACTTTATTCCGGTATAAGGTGCAGACATAGATTTAAGCAGTGATAAGCCTCCTGATGCTTCGGCGGGAAAAAACTTTACCACCTCAATTCCTCTCTCCAGGGCCATCTCAATCTGGGTGGGGTTATTTATACCAGGAGTTATCGGAATGCTGTTTTCTATACAATAATCTACTACTTTTGGATTGAAACCCGGGGATACAATAAATTTCGCCCCGGCAGAAACTGCCTTTTTTGCCTGTTCAACTGTTAATATGGTTCCTGCTCCAACTAAAAGATTAGGGAATTCTCTGGTTAAGGTTTTAATTGACTCTTCTGCAGCAGAAGTTCTGAAGGTAATTTCGGTAATAGGGAGATCACCATCAAGAAGTGCTTTCCCCAGTGAAAGAGCATCATCAGCTTTTTCGATTTTAACTACCGGAACAATTCCCAACTCACCGATTCTCTCAAGAACTTCATTCATCTAAATAATCTCCTTTTTGCTTTAATTTTAATTAATTTTTTATAATGTAAGTATTTAAAAACAAATATTTTATATAAGTATTATGAACCTCCTGAAATATTTTTTTATTTATTAATAGCTGTTTATATTTATATGAATAGAAGTTTGCTAATAAACAGAAAATGCAAATAGATTTAATTAATTCTATTCTCCGGCTCCCTACCTTCCAGAACATCAATTAAGTTCTGAGCTGCTTGAATGCCCATACTATTGATAGCTTCTTTTGTGTAAGCCCCATTATGCGAAGTCATAATAATATTTTCTAATTCTACTAAAGGAGAATTCTCCGGAGGTTCCTTTTCGTAACAATCAAGCGCTGCACCCTTTATTTTATTATTCTTTAAAGCAGTATAAAGGGCTTTTTCATCAATGATTCCACCACGAGAAGTGTTAATTAAAAAGGAATTTTCATTAATCATTCCCAGTTCTTTATCACCAATCATATTTCTAGTAGTATCATTTAAGGGGATATGGATTGTTATATAATTAGACTCTTTAAGTAAGGTTTCTAAATTAACATACCTTACGCTAAACTGCCGGGAAAATTCTTCATCCTGAATGACATCATAGCACAAAATCTCCATTTCAAAACCCCGAGCCCGTTTAACCACCTGCTTGCCGATTTTACCCAAACCGATTATTCCTAATTTTTTCCTCCAGACAGAAGTACCAACGAATTTCTTCCACTTACCAGCTTTTGTTTCTCTATCAGCTTCAGGAATTCTCCGTGCCAGTGCTAGCATCAAGGCAAAGGTAAGATCTGCTACGGCATCAATATTTGCTTCTGGTGTATTAGTAACTATAATCCCCTGGGCTGTTGCCGCTTTAATATCAATATTATCTACTCCCACTCCGTACCTTGAAATTACCTTTAGATGATGAGCCTTCTTTATTATTCCAGCATTTAGGTTGTCTATTCCCATAATAATACCATCTACATCCTCTATCAGTACTGATATCTCTTTGTTATTAAGCGGCTTATCAGTCTCATTCCCTATAATCTCATAACCCTTTCCCTCAAGCATCTCCATGGGGGTTTTTGAAACCGAGGCAAAGGAACGGGGAGTAATTAATATCTTCATCTACCTTCTCCTTTTATATTTTTACTAACTTATGCATTTATCCATTATAATTTATATTAAAAATCCAAAAAGAAAATCTGATAGTATAGGCCTAATTAACCACCGGAAATCATGGGCATAAGTAACAATTTATCTCCATCTCTAAGTACTGTATTCTCCCTATCCAATTGGTTAATTGATCTATTGTTTACTAAAATAATACCTTTATTGGCAACATCTTCATACTTAATTTTATATTTAATATTTAAATTCTTAAAGATTTCCTTCACACTAACAACTTCGTTATTTTCAAAAATTAATTCTTCCTCACGACAACCAGAAATTATAGTATACTCTAAAAAATATTTTACTGTAATTTTCAATATAATATATTTCTCCTGATTTTTGTGATAATAATTATTCCTAAATATCAAACTAAATCATTTATTCCCAGTTTTTCTAACCTTTCTTTTGTTGGCCTTCCCTCTTTATCCCAACCACGAACTTTGTAATAATCATTCAGCATTTGATTATAAATCTTATCACTCACCACATGCCCCTTAGCTTGGCCTTCCGGCATTTTCTCTGTCATTAATCTTTCAGGAATCATGTCATCTTTTCTGAATCTACCTTCACGGTTAAGGATTAACCTCTCCATTGTATAAATTCTTTCACCGATAGTCATTAGCTCCGGTGTAAAGTCATACCCAGTTAAATATTCCAGAATTTTTCCTTTAGGTTTGTTCGTAAAACCGTACCCACTCCTAACTACGGTACATAATCCCAACGAATCTATATAACCTCGGGTATCTTGAATAGATTTAATCAATTCACCCTTGCCTTCAACAGAAAATCGGTCATACTCGCCTGAAATCAACTCATCCCGAATACTCCATCCACCAACATTATGGCAAGCTCCCCGGCTGGAAGTACCATAAGTTAAAGCATTCCCATAAAATCCTCTTGGATCATAAGCAGCTAAGGGTAGTCCTTTGACGTGCATCAGATAATACTGAAGCTCTGGTCTTTTTTCGGCAATCCCCAGCATTCCTTCTGCCAGTAAATTTCCAATATCTTCTCTTCTTGCGATTTTCTCAATCATCTTGACCATAGCTTTAGCGTTTCCAAATTTAAGTTCTAGTCCACTAGTATCTTCTTTAGTTATATATCCTCTCTCAAATATTTCCATAGCAAATGCGATGATTACACCGACAGACATTGTATCAATGCCCAATTCATCACAAAGCTCATTCCCTTTAATAATTGCCGCAAAATCACTGATCCCGCAAATGGCACCCAAGGTACCTATTGTTTCGTACTCAGGGTCGGCTTTTGCCCCCTTAAAGGGACCTTCTTTAACTTCACATAGTTGAGAACAAGCTACCGGGCAACGGAAACAGGCCTGATTTTTTACAAAATAGTGTTCCTTCATATATTCAGCCCGAATAATATCAACACCTTCAAATACACCAGTCTGAAAATTACGGGTTGGGTAGGCACCGAATTCATTCATAACCGCTGCATACTGTGCTGTACCGTATTTAGTATGGCCTGCTTTAGTTTTTCTGACATAAGCCACTGCTTCTTTTGCAATTTCTTTAAACTTATCCATGTCACTTACTGGAACCTCTCCACTCCCTTTAACAGCGATAGCTTTTAAATTCTTCGAAGCCATTACTGCTCCGGCTCCTCCTCGGCCCATACTTCTTTCACCGATTTGAATACAGGATAAAACCACTCTATTTTCGGCTGCCGGACCGCATGATAAAACCTGATCTTCCCTGCCTACTTCTTCTTTTAAAATTTTGTTGACTTCAAAAGTAGTTTTACCCCAAAGTTCTTTGCCGTCCTTGATCTGGATATCATTATCTTTTATTAAAATGTATACGGGTTGAGTTGCTTTTCCCTCTATAATTATTCCATCATATCCTGCCATTTTAAGGTGTGGTCCAAAATAACCGCCACCATTTGAACATAAATATTG
>Ga0210003_1001399_pt1 | contig 21320 bp, 19 predicted proteins | sample LantaG_FD_182804 | JGI IMG/M metagenome (GOLD analysis project Ga0210003, IMG submission 182804) | Deep subsurface microbial communities from Baltic Sea to uncover new lineages of life (NeLLi) - Landsort_02402 metaG (SPAdes) (version 2) | ecosystem: Environmental > Aquatic > Marine > Oceanic >... | reverse complement strand
GTAGCTGTGTTTTTTGTTTCGGTTATATTTTCAGCTCCAATTCTGCCTTTCTTCTCACCCCTCCCCACCCCCCTTCCAACAAAACACACAGCTACCGCGTCATCACGCAGGTCGGCGTCGGCACCTACGGCTCTGTCTGGGAGGCCGTGGACAGGGAGACGGGGGACACGGTGCGTCTTTTTTTGGAAGACGAGAAAGAGCAGATTGCAAAAGCTCTCTCTCTTTCTTCCACCGCCTAGCTTTTTTCAACCTCCTTTTCTTCCTTTTTTTCTCAACCTCCCCGCCTCTCCAAAACCAAAAAACTTCCTCAGGTCGCCATCAAGAAGATGAAGCGCCGCCTCTCCGAGACCAGGAAAATAGGAGGCGGAGGAACAGTAACAACAGCAGCAGGATCAGAACAGGAGGTCGTCGTCTCCCTGGCCACGGATCCGAAGCTCGCGACGGCGCTCGGCGGCAGGGAGGCGCGCTCGCTGCTGCTGCTGTCGAGAAACGCCGCCCGCCGGTCCAGGGGAAAGACCGCCAACGCCAGCAACGACAACGACTGCATCGTCCGGCTCTTGGACGTCGTGGCCCAGCGCGACGCGCTCTACCTGGTGTTCGAGAGGATGGAGTGCGACGCGCACCAGTTCCTGCGCGCGGTGAGCTGCGGCGTGCCGCTGGCGCTGCAGCTGCAGCGGGGGGGAGGGGGAGGAGGTGGAGGTGGAGGAAACGACAACGAAACCTCAACCTCAACCTCAACCTCAACTTCTTCCTCCTATTTCCCTCCTTTCCCGCGCTCCCCGGCCGGGGGCCTCCCCGAGGCCGCGGCTGCCGCCTGGGCCGGGTCGTTACTGCGGGCACTGGCCGCCGTCCACGCTGCCGGGCTCGTCCATCGGGACGTCAAGCCCGAAAACCTCCTCGTCGGCAAGCTTTCTGCTCCTCCGAGTTGTTCTTCTTCCTCTTCTCGGCAGCACGAGCGGCAAGGCTTCCTTCCGGAGCTGCCTCCGCTGAAGCTGGCCGACTTCGGGCTCGCGAGGCCCCCGCCGAGAGGAGGGGGAACAGTCGAGGCTCACGCGAGAGAGAACGGAGGGAGCGGCGGAGAGCCTCTCGACGTCGAAGGAGGAGCAAGGCAGCAGCCTTGCTCTTCTTCCCCCGTTCCTCCTCCCTCCTGCCCCCTCTCCGGGGACCCGCCGCTGACGCAGTACGTCTCCACAAGGTGGTACCGCTCCCCGGAGATCCTTTTCAGGTGAGTTCTTGGTGTGCTTCTTTTGTTTTTGAAAGAGAGAAAAGCGCAAAAGAAGAAGCCTTTCGATAAAGGAAAAAAAAACTCACCCTTTCTTCTTTTCTTTCTTTCTCTTTCTCACCTCCAACCACCACCCAGGGCCCCCGACTACAGCGCCGCGGCGGACGTCTGGGCAGCGGGATGCGTCGTCGCAGAGCTGCTGACCTCTCGCCCTTTATTTCCGGGAGAGACCGAGGCGGACCAATTGGGCCTCATCGCAGCCTGCCTGGGGCCTCCGCCGCCGGCGATGGCGAGGAGGGCCCCGGCGCCGGCCGCGGCGGCGGCGAGGGCGGGGGCGCAGGCGGCGATGGAGTCTTTCCGGCAAGAGAGAGGTGGCGGTGGTGGTGGTGTTCGACAAGAAGAAGAAAGCCTCCTCCCTCTGCCCCGGGCGGCGGCGGCGGCGCAGCTCTCTGCTCGCTTGGGCCGGTTCGTGGCCGACGACGCAGTCGACTTCCTCTCTCGGCTGCTCTCGTGGGACCCGAACGAAAGAATGACGGCCAAGGAGGCCCTGAGGCACCCCTTCCTGGCGAGGCACGGGGTCGTCTCTGCTGCTTCTTCGTCGGAGAGCTCATCAAAGTCTTCCTCGGAAGAGCAAGAGGCAGCGGCGGCGAAAGAGAAGAAGAAAGACTCGTCGTCGGCGTTCGAGGTCTCGGCCTCGGCGACGGCGGCGACGGCCCGGGCGTCGCCCTTCTTCGACGTCGAGGCCGCCCCGGCGTTCCGGCAGCAGCAGCAGCAGCAGCAGGCGCAAGGAGGAGGTCAAACGCAACAGCAGCAACCTCAACCCCAGCGGCAGCAGCAGCCGCAGGAAATGCAGCAGCAGGAACTGCAACAGCAACAGCGCTTCACCTCCTACTGCAGGGCCGAGCCCGCGGAGGCCGCGCGCATCATCGACCACTGGACCCCGCGATTCAAGGCGGAGGCCGCGGCCGCCTACGCTCGAGTAGGCTGCAATGGCGGCAACGGCAGCGGCGGCGGCGGCGGCGGCGGCGTCGACTGCGGCTTTGTGCTCGCCGGCCCCACGGCGGCCGTCGCCTTTGCCGCCGCCGGAGGAGGAGGAGGAGTGGGCAGCGAGAGCGGCGGCGGAGGCAGCGCGATGCGGATCCGCGCCCACCGCGACGGGCCCGTCTCCGCCTTCCTCCCCTCCGCTGTCGCTGCCGCTGCGAATGAGACGGCGCCGCGGGCGAGGAAAGCGCTGGCGTTCCCGAGGGAAGAAGAAGGAGGGGGGAAGCGGCAGCAGCAGCAGCAGCAGCAGCCGTTGTCGTTGCCGTCGGCGTTCCCTCCTCCTCCTCCGCCTCCTCCTCCTCCTCACCACCACCACCACCACCAGCAGCAACAGCAACAGCAGCAGCGCCTCCCGCGCCCGCACGCGTGCCCGAGAGCAGACTCCGACCTCGCTGGCGCGGCGAGCGCCCTTGAAAAGGCCCTGGGCGGCGTTCAGTCTTCGCCTTCGTCGTCTCACTTTGGAGTTTGAGGAAAAAGAAAGATGAAATCTTTTCTTTCCTCTTCTTCTTTTCTTCTCTTCTGCTCTCTCTCCCGCTTCCCCGCTTCTGCATATCCGCTATGAGTATCCCCTACCCTCTGTAAACAAAACTTAAAAACAAAGCAATTAATGAAAACAAAGGAACAAATGATATCAATTTTGAAGCCTTTTCTTTTTGCACAAAAAAAGGAGAAATTCAAGCCCCTCCACCATAATAACTCCCTCCTCCTCCCTCCTCCTCCTCCCCTTCTCCTCCCTCCCCGGGCCTGCCCCCACCGGGCTGCCTGATCGGCGCGTTCCACGCCAATTTAGACACCAACCCTTCCCACCAGTCCAGGTCCAAGGCGGCGTGGGTGATGCAGGGTAGGGCAGCCCTCGCCGTCGCGACGACGACGGATCCTCCGGGGGGCAGCCTCGTGGCGTGCCTTCCGTCAAAGGTGACCCTGGCGCCGCCGCAGCGGGCGTCCAAGGGCAAAGTAAGGCGCAGCTCCGCGAGCTCCGGGAGCACCAGGGGCCTGAACGACAGCGAGTGCGGGGCGACGGGCGTGAGGAGCGTTGCCGGGACCGAGGGGGCGACTAAGGGACCTCCGGCGCTCAGAGAGTAGGCCGTGGAGCCGGAAGGGGTAGCGACGATGACGCCGTCGGCCGCGACGGTCGTGACGGGGGCTCCTGGGGGTTTATTTTTGATGAAGAACGAAGAAAGAGAGAGAGAGATAAAGAGTGAGTTTTTTTTTTCGCTTTCGAAAACAAAAAAAACGAAAAAAGTTTAAAAACTCTTCTTCTTCTCCTTCTTCTTCTTCTTTACCGTCAACAGCCACCTCCAGCGCCACAATCGCCGGAGAGCTCCCCCTGTCGATCAGACACTCGTTCAGCACGTGCCGGGGGGGGCCCTGCGGCCTCCCTTTCGCATCGAGCACGGTGCATATCTTCCGGGTCCGCAAGGTGCAGTAGACCGGAGACTCGTTGGCATTGAGCAAAGCGGCGAGGGCGGGCACGGCGGAGCGGGCATCAAAGGGGGTCAAAAACCCGAGAGTTCCCATCGCCAGGGACAGGACGGGAGGTAAAGGGGCGCCGTCGACGTCGAACAGGGAAGCCAGGGAGAGAACCGTGCCGTCTCCCCCGAGAGTAACGCAGAAATCGGGGTCGTCGTTTCCATCATCATCATCATCGGATTCGGATTCGGAAAAAACGACCGAAGAATTACTCGAGAGGCTCCTCGTGCCTCCCCGCGGCGGCAGGGGGGCCCCTCGCCCGGCCCCGCTCCCGGCCCCGCTCCCCGTTCCTCGCGGGGACCACAGAGGCGGGGAAGAAGCGGAGGAGGAAGAAGGAGCTGTCGCTGAAGCCGAAGCCAAGGCCGCCCCCTCTTGCTCCACTCTTCTCCTCCGTCTCTCTTCGTCGTCGTCGAGGTCGTTTTCTTCTTCGTTCTCGTTCTCGTTTCCTCCTTCTTCTTCCTCGCTCGTCGAAGCGGGCCCTCTCGGGTCAAAGGGCAGCAGGTCCGAGAACGACGGCGAATGCGACGGCGAAGAAGAAGCGACGGCGGCGGCGGCGGCATTGGCATTGGCATTGGCATTGGCATGGATCCTCCCCTCGACCACCGCCCGCTCCGCAAAGACCAGTAGGCCCCTCGACTTGAGGAAGTCGGCGACCTCCCTCGCCTTGAGCGCCGCGCGGGGGTCGCCCTGCTTCATCACCAGCAGGGCCGAGGCGGGTCTGCCCGTGGACCACGAGAGCAGGGCGCGGCGCTGGAGGTTGGTGGGCCCCGCGACGGACTGGTCGGCCCAGAACTGAGAAGAAGGAGAAGAAGAAGAGAGAGAGAGAGGGAGAGAGAAGAGGTTGAAAGAGAGATGAGGTTGGTTTTTTTCTTCTTTCGTTTGTTTTTTCTTAGACGGCATTCGCCTTCTCCGTTCTCCTCTCTCTCCACCCACTTTTTCCCTCACCACGCTCGCCCCGCGCACGAGCCCGGACCTCGCGTCGGCCTGCAGCCGCTCGCTGGGCGGAAGCGAGTTGCGTTGCGCGTCGAAGTCGCTGGTGCTGCTTCCATTCCCATTTCCGCCAATGGCCGCATGCCGCTGCTTTCCCGTTCGCCTGCTGCTGCCGGCTCTGCCGTCTTCCCCCGGGGAAAGGGGGTGCACGCTCCGAGGGAGCAGCGGTCCTTTCGGGTTCGACGTCGTCGTCGTCGTCGTCGTCGAAGAAGAGGAAGAAGAAAAGGAGAGGCGCGCCGAGAAGAGAGCGGAGGAAGAAGAAGAAGAGCAGATCGAAGAGGGCATCGGCAAAGACCTCGAGGAGCGAAGGAGCCTCGCCACCGCCGCTGGAAGCATAGCAGCAGAAGCAGCAGCAGCTCGAGCCCGCCGCGAGGTTGAGTCGCCGCCGCTGCTGCTGCTTGTTCTACTGCTGGAGCTGCTTGCGACGGCGGCGGCGGCGGCTGAGGAGGAGCAGGAGAGGCGCGGAATGGTTGGTTCCCTCTCCTTTGTTTTTTTTGAGAGAGAAAGAGAAAGAGGAGGAGGTCGAGGCCGACCGAAAAAAAAAGAAAAGAAAGAGAGAGTGAAACGAGAGGCTCTCTCGCGATCGCCTAGCCTTTTTTTTTTTTTTTTTTCCCCTTCTTTCTTCTTCGCTCCTCTCACAACTCCCCTTTTTCTCTTTCCTCTTTTTGACGCGCATTCCCGAGCCAGCCCCTCGGAGACAGAGAGCCGCACAAAGGCCACATACTCGAGAGAGAGATAGCGACAGAAGGACATCTCCGAAAAAACCAAAACAACAATGATCTCCGCCAAGACCGTTGCTCGCTCGAGCTCGAGCGTCGTCGCCCCTCGCAGCTCCGCATCCTCCTCGCAGCGCGCCCGCCGCACCGCCTGCGCCAGGCCCGCCTCGGCCGTCGCGTCCCCCCGCAAGGCCCGCAACGGCTCGCAGTCGTCTTCCTCGTCGTCGAGCGCCTCCACGGTCGCGCGCGCCGTCTCGGCCCCGACGACCGCGTCGTCGTCCAAGGCGGTCTCCGGCGCGTCGCTCGCGACCATCACGCCCGAGGTCGCCAAGGACCTCTACCGCGACATGTTCCTCGGTCGCGAGTTCGAGGTAAGGGATGATGATGCGAGAGATAGAGAGCGGATCATAGTCAGGGAGAGATTGGATAGTGGAGAAGCAGCGAAGAGGGGGGAATGATCTTCTTCTCCGCGCGTCGTCGACGAAAAAAGAAAAGGAAGAAAAAAACGAGCGGCGATCGGAGCGCTCTCAGCCTTCCGATCTCGAGCGCGACCTTTTCCTCCCCCTTGCGCGTTCGCATTCCCTCTTCTGCTCCGGGCTGCTTCTAGAAAACGTCAGGAACTCTCGATATACGCGGAGAGAAGGGACAATCCGGCGCGTCTTGACCTCGGATGAGCCTCGCGAAGATGGAGGAAAAAAAGGCAGCGCCAACAAAAAGAACGAAAGACGAAGACGAAGAACGAACGAAGGCCCCTCGTTCGACGACGAGCAAGGGCGAAAAAAAAAAAACAAGCCGCAGCAAGCAGCAGAGCAGCTCACCCTCTCTTTTTCTCTCTCTCTCTCATTCTCTCCACCTCTCCACTCTTTTCACTCGTCCCAACAGGAAATGTGCGCCCAGATGTACTACCGCGGAAAGATGTTCGGCTTCGTGCACCTGTACTCCGGGCAGGAGGCGGTCTCGACGGGCGTGATTCGGTGAGAGTTTGAGTTTTTCCTTTTTTGAAAGAACTCGAGGTCGAACGAACGAGGAAAGAAAAAAAAACTCACCCTCTCACCTCAACCAAAAAAAAAAAAATCTCCGCAGCCTGCTCAAGAAGACCGACTACATCTGCTCGACCTACCGGGACCACGTCCACGCCCTGTCGAAGAACGTTCCCGCGAGGGAGATCATGGCGGAGCTGTTCGGGAAGAAGACCGGCATCTGCCGCGGGCAGGGAGGGTGAGGAAGAAGAGGGAAGAGAGAAGAGTTTGTGTTTTTTTTATTCTACCCGAAATCGAAAAAAAAAACTAAAAAAAAACCAAAAACTCTCACTCCACAGCTCCATGCACATGTTCTCGAAGGAGCACGGCCTCCTCGGCGGCTTCGCCTTCATCGGCGAGGGGATCCCCATCGGCCTCGGGGCCGCCTTCCAGATCAAATACCGCCGCGAGGTGCTCGGCGACGAGACCGCCGACGGCGTGTCGGTCAACTTCTTCGGCGACGGCACCTGCAACGTCGGGCAGTTCTACGAGTGCCTCAACATGGCGTCGCTGTACAAGCTGCCGTGCATCTTCGTGGTCGAGAACAACAAGTGGGCTATCGGGATGCAGCACGTGCGCGCGACGGGTCCCTCGGCTGGTGAGATTGGGCTTTGAAGAGTTTTTTCCGAGTTTTTTTTTCGGAAGGAAAAAAAAAGATGAAAAAAAACTTTGAAAAAAAAACTAACTTTTTCTTTCTTTCTTCTCTTTTTTCCCGCTACCCCCACCCTCAACCCCCAGGCGACAACGAGCCCTTCATTTACAAGAAGGGCCCGGCCTTCGGCATGCCCGGCGTCCTCGTCGACGGCATGGACGTCGTCAAGGTCCGCGAGGTCGCGGCCGAGGCCGTCGCGCGCGCGCGCCGCGGCGACGGCCCGACGCTGATCGAGGCCGAGACCTACCGCTTCCGCGGCCACTCGCTCGCCGACCCGGACGAGCTCCGCTCCAAGGAGGAGAAGGAGCACTACGCCAAGCGCGACCCGATCCCTGCCTTCAAGAAGTACGCGACGGCGCGCAACCTCCTGTCTGAGAGCGATATCTCCGAGATCGAGGCCGCCGTCCTGGCCGAGGTCGACGAGTCGGTCGAGTTCGCCGACGCTTCCCCGAAGCCCGACATGAGCCAGCTGCTCGAGAACGTGTTCGCCGACCCGAAAGGGTTCGGGATCGCCGCTGACGGGAGGTACCGCTACGAGCTGCCCGGGTTCTCCTCGGGGACCGCGGAGGTTTCATAAAAGTTTTTTTTGAGAACTTCTTTTTTCCCTCCTTTTTTTTGAATGGACGAGAAGTCGTGAGAGAGACTGTGAGGGGGTGAGAGAGGGAAAGAGAGAGAGAGGGATATCAATGAGAGTTAACCAACAATGGCGCGAGAGAGAGAGAGACAGCGAGAGAGAGAGAGAGAGAAAGTTAAGAAACAAAAAATTCCTTCCCCCGTTTTTTTTCCCATTTTCGAGGCTCGCGGGAGAGAGAGAGAAAGAGAAACTTCTTTCTTCTTCCTCCTTCCCAGCGCGCAAGCGAATCCAAAACAATAATGTGATTGATTTTTTTTCCATCCTTGTTCGTACACTCACAACAAAAGAAAAGAAAAGAGAAAAAGAGAGAAAAGAGAGAAAAGTGAGAAAGAGAAAAGAGAAAAGAGAAGAAAGCGAGAGTTAATAAAAAAAAGAGTTGAGAAGCTTTTCCTTTTTTCTTTTTACACCAACCTCCGCAACCTCCTCCCGGCAGCAGGCTGCCTCCTCGCGATCTCCCACGGCTTCAGGATCGCCAGCACGATCACGACAGCAATAATAATCAAAGTGCACAGCGCGCAGCACATCAGCCTCCGGGTCCTCTTCTGCGACCTCTTGGCCTCGACCAGATGCGTCACGCCCGTCTCGACGTGGTCCCTTGCTCTCCCGACCTGCGCCTCGATCGAGTCGAGCATCTCGCCTTGCGCGTCGACGAGCACCGCCATGTCCAGGAAGACCTGGTGGAGGTCCAGTAAGGAGCCCTCCAGTTGCCTGACTGCCTCGTGGCGCTCCCGGATGTCCGCGAGAGTGTCCGCGACTGCCCCTCGCCCGTGCTCCAAAATAGCCCTCTGGAAGACGGTCTCCGATTCCCCGGATTCGATCATCGAGTCGACGTCCGCGGCCGTGGGGCGCTTGCCCGTCACCGTGAAGACGCGGCGCTCGACGGCCTCGCGGTACTCCGCGCCGAGGCGGGCGCGGAGGCCGGCGAAGTCGCCTGGTGGTGGTGGTGTTTTTTTATTGGAAGAGGAAGAAAAAAGATCGTGAGTTTTTTCTTTTTTTTCTTTCTCTTTCCTCTCCTCTTTGCCTTCTTCTCCCCCCAACCCCAAAAAAACTTTCTCTCAACAACTCATCATCACTCACCCATAAGGTCCCGCAGCTTCTTCCTCAGCGCCGCGGTGATCGCCGACCTCGACCTCTCGGTCGAGGAACCGGGACCGCAGCCCTCCCTGGCGAGAGAGGCCGAGTTGCTTTTTTCGAGCTTCTCCAGGCGCGCCTTGACGCCGTGCGCCGCCCTCGACACCCCCTCGATCTCCTCCTGCATCTGCTCTCGTAAGGCAGCGAGCTCCCTCCCTCGCGTCACGGTCTTGGACCTCTCGTGTAAAGCGGAAAGCTTCCCCTGCGCCTCGCGGATGCCGGCCAGGGACTGCTTGATGGCGGAGACCTCGCCGAAAAACTGCTGCATGTGCTTGTCGGAAGAAGGAGCAGCAGCAGAGGTGGAGGAAGAAGCAGCGGCGGCAACGACCGCGGGGTCGTTGCCGACCGTTGTTCCGAGCTCGATGTCGTTTGACGGGGTGGGCGCTTTTCCGTTGCCTCCGCCGCCGCCTCGAGGAGGAGGGGGAGGGGCGGCGCCGCCTCCGCCCTTCACGAGGCCGAGGAGGTCGTTCATAGGGCCTTTTTTTTTCCTTCTTCTTTTCGGGTTTCGGGTTTCTTCGCGCGGATGGTGGTCGAATGAAACGGCGACGAGGAGGCTGAAGTGTTCGATGCCTTTTTTTCGCTTTCCGGTTTGAAGACGCTTCCGCGCCTGCGTGTGGTGTCGAGGCTGGCGGCCTGAGCAAAGAGCCGACCGGCCTCTGCGCTGTCGCGGGATGGGATTTGGAGAAAGAGAGAGAAAGCAGGGAAGCGCCAGAGAGAAGGGAGGCGGGAGGAGCGGAGTGATTTGATGGATTGATTTTCGAAAAGCGCGAGTGTTTATTTTTCCTCGACGAGAAGAGAGACGAGCCCAACATCACTGTTCTTCGTCTTCTTCTTCTCTTCTTTCTTTCTCTCGCGCCCTTCCGAGACAGAAGCGCACCTTCTTTCGCCCCTCTGCTCGTCACAGGCTCTTGCCTCCGTCGCATCGACAGCTCCCGGAGGCAGAACAGGACCAGGGAAGCGCATCTAGCCTTGTCCTTGAAAGGACAGCGAAGAGAAAAAACCGCCCGAAAACATCTCGCGACGATGGCGACCGACGGCGCCGCGGCACGAGCCCTCGACTTTGTGAAAAAGGCCGACAAGCGCCTCACGGCGTTCTCGCTCTTCGGCGGGAACAAGTACGAGGACGCGGCCGATCTGCTGGAGAAGGCGGCCACGCAGTACAAGCTGGCCAAGTGCTGTGAGTGGTAGAGAGAGAGAGAGAGAAAGAGATTTGATGATGATGGTCGATGGTGGTCGGTCAATCGATCGATGGAGCGAGAGCAAGAGCGAAGAAGAAGAAAGGGAAAAAAAAAACCTCTTCTCTCACCTTTGTTCCCCTCTTCTCTATCTCTCAAACCACCACAGGGAAGGACGCCGGCGCCTGCTTCGAGCGCGCCTCCGAGATGCAGGTCAAGCTCGACGCCAGGCACGAGGCCGCGGCCATGTGCGTCGAGGCCGCCAAGTGCTACCAGAAGACCGACAAGGCCGACGTCGTGCGCGCTTTGCACTCCGCGGTGGCCCTCTACTCGGAGATAGGCCGCCTGGCGATGGCTGCGAGGTCGCTGAGGGACGTGGGAGAAGCCCTGGAGAAGGGTGGCGGTTCCAGCGAGGCCGCCATCGAGTTTTACGGGCAGGCCGCTGACTTGTTTTCCGGGGAGGAGCAGCACGCCGAGGCGTCCAAGTGCAGGCTGCGGGTCGCGCACCTCTCTGCCGAGGCCGGGCGGTACGGGGAAGCGGCCGAGATCTTCGAGGACATCGCCCGCAGCGCCGTCGAGTCCCCCCTGCTGAAATACGGTGCCAAGGGCCATTTACTAAATGCCGGCATCTGCAGGCTCTGCATCGGCGACAGGGAGGCCACGAGCTCGGCGCTGGCTCGGTACGAGGAGACAGACCCGACCTTCGCCGGCTCGAGGGAAGGCAATTTGTTAAAAGATCTCAGCGCGGCGCAGGAGACGAGGGACGTCGAAGGGTTTACTGCTGCTTTGGGGGAGTTCGACTCGATGACGAGGCTGGACTCTTGGAAGACGGGCCTGCTGCTGCGGGCGAAGAAGGCGATGGAAGGGCTCGGGGCCGGGACTGGAGGTGGGGGAGATGGAGGGGGTGCCGGGGAGGAGGATTTGACTTGAAGTGGGAGAAGAGGAGGAAGGAAGGAAAGAAAAGAAGAAGGTTTTTTTTTTTTCGTTTTTGTCTTTCTGATCCGTTGTTGTTTTTTATGGTTTTTTTGCTTCTTTCGATTTTTTTCTTCACTGTGTGAGATACTAGACGTCGCGGGAGAGAAAGGGAGAGGGAGAGAGAGGGAGAGAGACGGAAGAGAGACGATAGAGAAGATTTCTTATTGGCTTGTTTTTGCAAAGGAGGAGAAAGATCTCTCTCTCTCTCTCTTTCTCTTAGTATTTATTTTTCTGAAACTTGATGCGCTCAATGCAGGCAACTGGAAATTATTCAAAACACAACGTGTGGAAGGGTGGGGTGGGGAAGTGGAGAGCAAGACGGCGTTGGAAAGAGAGAACGAAAGGAAGGAAGAAAGAAGGCGCGACGAGTCGAAAAAAAAACTCCATCGTTCGATCTGCTTGCTTTTTCCATCCCATTTCCCCCCCCCCCCCCCCAGCGTCGTCCCGTTGCCGCTACCCCTTGAACCCGGCGCTTTTGAAGCTTCCTTCAGAGGCCCTTGGAGGCGAACGTGATCCAGAGCGCGTGGATGGAGCCTGTGGCGTGTTTTTTTTCGAATGTCGAAGAGAAGAGAGAGGACGGTGAGTCGCGCGAGCGTTCCTTCTTTCAACTCTACCCCCCAACTTCCGTGACTACTGACCCGGAATCCAGCCCAGAATCGTCAGCAAAATGTTAATGAAGAAGGCCGTTCCGATGCCGGACACGAGGAAGACCGCGAGCGGAGGAATCAAAACCGCGGTGATTACTTCGACAACCGTAGCTAAGAAGCCCATTGCCTTTGGAGGGAGCGGGAAGCAGAAGGGGATGACGAAGAAGATTGTTGTTGCTGCTGCTGCTGCTGTGGAGGGGCAGCAAAAGGCTAGAAGAAGGTGGTCGAGGAGAAGCGGAGAGGGCTGAGAGAGGGAGAGAGAGACAAAGGTCGAAGGGAGCGAAGTTTTTTTTTTTTTTTTGAGAGGTGAAGAGAGAAGAGAGAGAAGAGGTCGACAAAAAAATAAATCAAAAAACTTTTCTTTCTCTTTTTCGCGACCAGTAAGCTATTATCGCCGCTGCCGCTCTCTTTCTCTTACTTACATTTGAAAAAAAATGAAACTCTCTTTCACATAGGAAAGGAGAGTGCTATAGATTATTGCTCACTCGCTCTCTCTCTCTTGAAGGAGGCCTGGAGGGGTGGAGAGAGAGGGAGAGAGAACGGAAGACGACGACGAACAAAGCGTCGTCGCCGTTTTTCTCTCTCTCTCTTTTCTCTTTTTTTTTTTTGTTCCCCTTTTCTCTCATCCCATCTCTAAACGGTCGCCACCGCCGGAGCGGCCTTCTTCTTGAAGAACACGACGTAGGCAGCGTAGATCGAGCCGGGGAAGAAGAGCTGAGAATGATTTTGAAGTTTTGAAGTTTTTCGTTTTCTTCGTCGTGAGTTTTTTTTTCTTCGTTTTTGGAAAAAAAGGTCGAAACTTTCCCTCTCTCTCTCTCAAATGAAACTCTCCCACTCTTTAACGCACGAAGAAAGTCAGGATCAGGTCTACCCAGAAGTCCGTGGAGATGCCCGAGTGCTGTTTTGTTTTGTTTTTTTGGAAAAGAAGGAGTGAGAAAGGAGGTGAAAAGAAAAAAAGAGGTCTAGTCGTCGTCGAAAGAAAGAAAAAACCCCGCAGCGCCGCTTTCGACAGCTAGACATCTCTCGATCTGTTTGCGTTTTCTACAAGAGACCGGCGCACTTTGTCCCTTTTCTCCACGGGTCGAATACGAACATAGTCGTATAATTCATATCTGCGGAGTGTATCGGGCAACAAGCAAGTGCAAAAGCGCAGAGTTCGCGTGGGAAAGAAAAAGCCGTCATCTTCGAAATCGGGCATGCGGAGCGGTTTTTTTTTTCGTGTCTATCTTCCCTTCTCCTTCAACTCACCAGAAACACCCCGAGCGGCGGCAGGAAGATGCAGCAGAGGACCTTGATGATCAGGTTGGCGTCGACGTTGACCATTTTAGCGTTAGGGGGAGAGAGGGAGAGAGAAAGGGTGAGGAGGTGGAGGGTGACGAGGGAAGGGAAAGTTTGAAAAAGATGGAAAAGAAGCGGAGTGAGGAAAAGCGCCAGTTGCGCTTCGCCGTCGTCGTCGTCGTCGTCGAGAGCCTCCTCACTTCTTCTTCTTCTCTCTTTCTTTCTTTCTCTCTCGCCAATTCGCTCTTCTCGCTCGCGGGCTGAGAGCCCTCTCTCTCGCGCTCTTCCCTGCTCTCTCTTTACGTTACCGTGCTCTCCACACCGCGCTCGAGCTCATCGCACTCCAGACTCGGCAGTCAGTAACAGCTTTCTCTCTCCGGCCAATTCGAGCGACGCCAGAGAGAAACTGCTTCTTCTTTCTCCGTCGACGAGGGAAAGGAAAAGAAAGAAAAAAAAAACTTCAATTGCCCCCCAAACCAAATGTCGCCCGCCGGCGACCTCGTCGAGCTCAACGTGGGCGGGACGCACTTTACGACGACCAGGCAGACTCTGACGCAGCGGGTAAGGGGTTTGGAAGAGAGAGCAGAGAAGAAAAGAGAGAGAGAGAGAGAGAGGAGAGAAGACGAATTGCTTTCAAGCCAACAGGGCTTTTTTTTCTCTCTTTCTTCGCTTTCTCTCGACCTCCCTCCTCTTCTCCTCACCTCCCACCACCTCCCTCGCCCCCCTTTCAAAAAAAAACAGGACCCCTCCTCCATGCTCGCCCGCCTCGTCGCGGGCGAGCTCCCCTCGGCCGTAGACTCCCGCAGCCGCCTCTTCATCGACCGCGACCCCACGCACTTCCGCCTGGTCCTCAACTACCTCCGCGACGGCGACTGCTCGCTGCCGACGACCGAGGCCGCGCTTTCCGAGCTCTTGTCCGAGGCGGAGTTCTATTCGCTCGACGGCCTGCGGGAGCTGGTGTGCCCGAGCGTGACCGCGTGGAGGCCAGGGTACGCTCTGGCTCTGCGGGCGGCGCTGGCGCGGTCGCTGGCACCGGGGGGAGGCAGGGCGGCGCTCGGGGACGCGCTGAGGACTCTGCTGGTGTGCGCGTTCGGGCCCGGGGGCGCCGCGGCGGCCGCCGGCGCGGGCTTCAACAACAACGGCAACAACGTCAACGGCAGCTCCCCTCCCTTTTCCCCGTTCTCCGCCTCCGTCTCTTCCCCCTTTTCCAACTCGGGATCTTCGGTTCTCGACGCCTCCTGCTTCAGGATCCCCGGGTCGAGGGCGACGGTCGAGGCCGCGGCGAGGGACGTGGCGTCCCACGACGGCGGCGTGCTGCTCTGGACTCGGAGGCGGCTGCCGCCCAACGCCGCCGCCGCCGCCGCCGCTGCGGCATTCGCCTCGGGAAGCAACGGCAACGGCAACAACGCTGCTAGGTTGCCCCCGATGGGCCTGCCAGCGATCGGGAACAGAGGTTCTTCTCTCCAAGCGAGGAGCGGCAGCGTCGAAGGAGGAGGAGGAGGAGATCTCTTTGCCGGGACCGGCACTGTCCGCGCGAGCGTCGACGGGAGCAACGGCAACGGCAACGGAAACAGCAACGGCGTCCGCGGCGTCCGAGTCCGCCCGGCCTCCGAGACCGGCGCCGCCTCTCACTTCGCCTCCTCCTCCTCCTCTGCCGCTCCCTCGGTCCTGCTCTACACGCATCTGATCCAGGAGGCGCGCATCCACGGCGACGCCGGGAGCTGCGAGTTCGAGGTGACGCACGAGCTCGCGCACTTTGTCGGGCCCGACCCGAGTCTGGGCTCATCGGGCTCGAGCTCGAACTCAAGCTCTTCTTCGTCCCAGATGGTCCGCTCCGGCTCCGGGGGGCTGGGGTTGGGTTCTCTGTCGCTGCTCGAGAGCAACAGCGAGACGGTGATGGCGACGAGGCTTGGCGCGGTCTCTTCCTCTTCGCTCGGAGGCGGAGGGGGGCTCGGCGCGGCGGCGACGGCGGCCGCGGCCTCGGTGCTCCCGGCCCTTGCCGCGCGCCTCTTCCGCTCCGGCGCGGCCGTGCACCCGGTCGACGGAGAGGAGAATGGAGCAGGGGGACCGTCATCTTCTTCGTCTTCGTCTCCGCCGGACTCTGGAGGCGGCCTGGGCCTCTTCCAACCGAGGAACAGCTGGTCTGCAACTGCCGCCGCCTCGGTCGAACCCCGAAACTCTTCTTCCGCTGCTTCCGCTTCCGCTTCCGCCTCCGCCTCCGCCTCCGCCTCCATCTCCGTGCCCAACAACACCCGCAACAACTCCTCCTCCAACCTGCTCCTCTCCACCTCCCCGACCGCCGTCCCCTCCGCCTCGACCCACTGCGCGCGAGGCTACGCCCTGAGAGACGGGTCGGTGGCTCCCTCGATCGTGCCCGTCGTCCGATCTCTGACGGAGGCTCTGCCGAGACACCAGCGGTGCCTGCGGGCCGCTGTTTTGGAATTGGCTCGCGACCCGCGCGGGGCCGAGGCGGCGCTGGCCGCTGCGGGCTTCTCTTCGGCGACGGTTAGGGTGGAGAGCGCGGCGTGGCCATGCGACGCATTTGCTGCGACGGCCGCTGCGGCCGCTGCTGCTGCTGCTGCTGCTGCATGTGGAGAAGGAAACTGGAACGGCAACGGCGGCGGCGGCTTTTACGGCAACGGAAACAACAGCAACAACAGCAACCTCAACGACGGAGGCCCCGCCCCGGCAGAGGACACCTTCCCTTCGCTGCCGCTGACCGACGTGCGCGTGACGGTGGAGCTTGTCTTGTAGAAATGCAGCTTTTTTCTTTTTTGTTTCTTTTAAATCAGATTTCTTTTTTTGCCTGCTTGCTTTCAAAAAAAAAAGGGTGAAAAAACTCAAAACTTGTGAAAAAAAACTCTTCTGTCTGAAATCAGTTTCTCTCTCTCTCTCTCTCTCTCTCTCTCTCTCTCTCTCTGTTTCTTTGTTCTCTCTTCTTCTTCTCTCCCTTATCCCTCGATCGAGTCGAGCCCGGCCCTGAGGCGGGGCAGCAGCTGCTCCAGCGCGAGGCGGAACCCCTCGGAGGTTTTGTCTTCTTCCTCGTTGATGTTTGCCGCCGTCGCCGTCGCGGCGCTCGCACTCGTTCCTCCTTCCTTCTCTTCCTCCTTCTCTCCCTCTTCCTCTTCTTCTTCCTCCTCTCCGACCGCGATCTCGTTCCTCAAGTAAGCCCCGCAGCTCCTGAACAGCCTCTCCCTGTGGTGCCTGTAGAACGACCGGACGAGCCCTCCAAAGGGCATCGGCGGCCTCTTCACCAGCCGCAGAGCGGAGCGGCAAGACAACAAAAAGGCGCTCTCCGAATAGAGCCTCGAGCCTTTCGCTCCCTCTGCGGAACCGACGCGCTTCTCGTAACCCGCCTCGTTGTAGTACGGCTCCTTCACCAGCACCAGGCCCTGGATCGAGACCAAGACCTGAAGTAACGTAGAGCGCTCGGGGGACCACACCTCGGAGGACCCCTGCCTTCCGGCCCAGGTTCCCAAGAGCGACAAACACACTTTGCCGTTCTCGTAGAGGTTTGGGTTGACTCGCAGCCCGAAAGAATGATAGGCGACTTTCGGAGGGGAGTTGGGGTAGTCCCGGGGCAAACACAGGTCGAACAGGAAGAGGTGGTCGTGGTAAGGGGTGCCGGGGGGACCGGCGATGGCGCAGCGGAGGAGGTCGAGGCGGGACTCCCAGGCGCGGACCCAGATGGTCGGGGCAGCCGAGTTGGAAGGAGAAGAAGATTTTCCGTCTTCGTTGTCGGCGTCGGCATCGTTTGTCTTGCGCCGCTTCCTCGCTTCCTCGTCGTCGTCGCCTCCCGCCTCCTCCTTCTTCTTCTCTCCTCCCTCTTCTTCCTCCGCTTCCTCCAGCCCGGCGCGGAGCCTCTCCCACTCCTTGAGCACCGCCTTGGACCACTTCCGAGGCGGCGGAGGAAGCGCAGACGACGCGGAGCTTCCTCCTCCTTGCTCGGAGAGGCCCTCGCGGAAGTAGACGTGGTCGGCCGGCGGCTCGCCCTCGAGGACCTCGAAGCGCGGGAACGAGGAGGGAGGCGGCAGCGGGATTGATGCTGCTCCCTCGTTGTTCCCCGGTTCCGCAGCGGCGGCAGCATCAGGAGGAGGAGGAGCGGTGGCGGCGGCAGCAGCTTTGGCGGCCTCGCGCTTCTCCTCTTCTTCCTCCTTTTCCTTTGCCGCACTCGTCGCAGCCGCCTCCTCCTCCTCCTCCTCCTCCTCCTTCTCCTCCTCCTCCCCCTCGTCGTCGCTGTCCGCTGCTGCCCCCGCTCCGCCGCCGCCTTCGCCGCCGCCGCCGCCGACGTCGGTGCCAACGTCGTCCTCGTCGCGGGAGAGCACGAAGAGCTCGTTCGGCGGCTCGAGCGTCTCGAAGGGCGCGGAAAAGGCCGAAGAAGAGGGAGGAGAAGAAGAAGGAACGTTGGTGTTGTCGTTGTCGTTGCTGCTGTTGCTGTTCGCTCCCCCTCCCCCTCCGCCGACGATCACTCCGCCGACCCTGACCCAGGAGACGCGCACGCGGCCGCGGCGCAGGCCCACGACCTCGCCGATGGAGCCCAGGGGCGGGGACGAAGGGGCGGAGGCGGAGGCGGCGGCGGTGGCGGCGGTTGTTGTTGTTCCGGCAGCAGTGTTTCCGTCGTCGCCGTCGCCGTTTGCTCCTTCTCCTCCCCCCTCCGCGCCTTTTTCTCCCTCTTCTTCCTCCCCCTCTTCCACGTCGATATCCACGCGGATGGCCGCGCCCCTCGCCCTCGTCCCCTCCTGCGTCGCCGCCGATGCGGCGGCGGCAGCGGCAGCAGCGGCAGCCGTCCCGGAGGCCCCCAGGCGGACGACGACGTCTCCGTTGGCAAAAGCAAAGTCGCGGTGGGGGCGGATCGAGTAGACCGGAACCGTCTCTGCCCTCGTCGCGGCGTCCTCGTCGGTCACGGCGGGCAGAGGACGGTGAGAAGAAGAAGGAGGCCAGAAGACGACCTTGGCGGTGCGGGCCTTGGGGTCCGAAGAGAGGACGACGCCCGACCGCGGCGCCTTTTTCTTCTTCTTCTTCTTCTTCTTCTTCTTCTTCTTTTTCTTCTTGTTTTTCCCTCCTTCTCCTTCCTCGCCGTCGTCGCTCTCGTCGTCTTCGTCGACCCTCTCGATGACGAAGTCGTCGGGCCAGAAGTCGTGGTCGTCGAGGTGGGTGACGGGCAGGAGGCGCGAGGCGGGGATGCTGCCCCGGTTGTTGTCCTCCTCGCCGTCGCCGGTTTGTTCAGCTCCGTCGCCGTCGTTGCCGCTGCCGCTTCCGCCGACCTTCTCGTCGGACACGCTCCCGTCCTGCCACGCGACGACGGCCCTGGTCCGCGTGCGGACCACCAGGGCCGTGGGAGGCAGCAGAGGGAGCGCGTTGCGGGCAGCAGCGCGGGCGGCGGCAGCGGAAGAGGCGGAAGAGGCGGAAGGGGCGGAGGGGCGGTTGTTCACCGCGGCCCTCGCCCCGCGGCGGCCGGCGCGGCCCGCGGCGGCGCGGCGCGGGGTCATGTTCAGATGGTTGTGCGTCGTCGTCGCCGCCATCATCGTCGTCGTTGCAGCAGCAGCAGCCGGGGAGGAGGGCGCCTCGGCAGCGGCCGCGGCTGGAGCCGAAACTTCAGCCGCCGCCGCTGTCGTCGTTGCCGTTGCCGTTGCCGTTTCCTCTTCCGCACCTCCCGAGGCGGCAGAACTCGAGGGCAGCAGCGACGCCACGGCCGACCTCACCGCGGCAGCGACGAAGCCGAGGCCCGAAGAAGGGGCAGCAGCAGGAGCAGCGGGAGCAGGAACAGGCAAAGCCTCTTCAATCTCCTCCTCCGCTTCTTCCTCTTCTTCCTCTTCTTCCTTCCTGCTCTTCTTCTTCTCCTTCTGCTTCTTGCTCTTCTTCTTCTTCTTTGACGGCAAAGCCTTTCCCTTCTCCTCTTCGTCCTCCCACCCCCCGAGCCACAGCCCGCGCGTGCCGAGGTGCCAGTAGCTCGGGTCGAAGAAGTGGTTCCCCACGGGCTCGCACTTGACGGGGCGGACGACGTCGGGGGGGAGGCGCATCGAGCGAGGGAGGCCCGAGGCGGCGTCGAAGGCGTCGTCGTCTTCGTCTTCGTCGTCTTCGTCTTCGTCTTCGTCTTCGTCTTCGTCGTATTCGTCGTCGAAAGCTCTGTCGTCGCCGTCGTTGTTTCCGCCACGGGAGACGCCACTGACGAAGCGAGCGAGCAAGCCCCGCGCGCCGCCGCTGCCGCCGCTACCTCGAGCTCCCCTTCCTCCACCTCCACCTCCACCTCCTTCTTCTCCTCCTTCACGCGCCCTCGCCATCGCGGGCAGCGGCGCGATCCAGTCGACCTCCAGCTCGTCGGCCTCGACCTTCAGCACCGTCGCGCGCAGCGCCCGCACCTGCTGCTGCGCTCCCGCTCCTTGTCTCTGACCTCCTCCTCCTCCTCCTCCTCTCGGGCCTCCGCTAGATCCACTCCCGGGCAGCGAGACGATCTTCAGCCTCGCCTCGGTCCGCAGCGCCGCGACGGACCTCGCGTCCACGACCTGCCCCGGGTAGAACGGGCAGCGGTGGCCGTCTGACAGCGCGGCGTCGCTCTTGGTCGTCGGCAGCAGCACGCCGGCGTCGTCGAGCGGCTTCCCCCCGGGCTCGCGCGGCCTCACCTCGGCCACCACGCCGTCTGCGAACCGCAGCGTCAGCACCTCGTCGACGTGCGCGACGCGGCCCAGCCACCCTCGCTCGCGGTGGATGACGTGCTGGTCGGGGCAGAAGCGCAGCACGGGACCAAGGAGAGAGGAAGGGACCGACTTTACGATGCGGGTCTCTCTTTTTGCCGCGCAGGCGACAGCCTCTGCCGCGGCCGCCGACGACGAAGCCACGGCCGCGGCAGCAGCGCTGGGCGAGGGCGTCGCAGGGATCAGCGTCGTGCGGCTCACCTCGACGTCGACGAGCCTCTCCACCGAGAGCACCACGCCGGTCATCCCCAGGGGGTCCGCGGAACGGGCGACGACGTCCCCGGCGAGCAAGCCGCGGTCGACGACGCGGAGCCGGTCGAGGCGCTCGACCGTCGGCTCGTCGGGTCGAGCAAAGAGGTTGGCAGCGGTTGTATTGTTGTTTCCTCCAAAGCCGAAGAATCCGCCGGAGGAAGGGTTCGGGAGGCCCGCGGCGGCGGCGTAGCGCCTGAGAGCGGCGGGAAGAGCCGCGCCGGAGGTGTCGTCGTCGCCCCGGAGCGCCGCGGCGACGGCGGCGGCCGCGGCGCGCTCTTGCTCTTCGTCTTCTTCTTCTGCTTCTCCTTGGGCGTTTGCGTTTCTGCTGCCGCTGCTGCTCGCCGGATCCCTCCAGGGCAGCCACGCGACCTCGGCGGTGTCGTCTTCCAGGAAGGGGCCACGGGCGCTGGCGCTTGTGGCGGCGGCAGCAGGCGGCGGCGGAGGAGGAGCAGCACGAGCGTTCTCTCCTCCCTCTCCTTCGCCTTCTTCTTCTTCGCCTTCCGTTCCAGTTTCCTCCTCCTCCTCTTCCGTCTCCTCCGGCCCGCTCGAGGAGTAATAGTCGTCCGAGTCGGTGAACTCGCTGTCGTCGTCGTCGTCCTCGTCGCTGTAGTCGTCCTCGTCGTCGTCGAACTCGGACTCCGACTCGCCCGCGACGCGCCAGACGAGGCCTGTGTTGTTGTTGGAGAAAAAAGAGAGGAGTTTTTTTTTCTTCGTTGAGCGCCGCCCGTTCGTTTCGTTTCTTCTCCTTCATCTTCATCTCTTCTTTTCTTCTCATATCTTCTCTTTCTGATCCTCTTCTTCTTACCGAGCCTCCCGGGCTTCTGCACACGCTCCACGACGTCGTAGGCGCGGAAGAGGAGCGGCGCGCGCTGGGCTGGGGGAGCGGGAGCGGGAGGAGCGTTGGCAGCGGCATCGCTGGCCATCACCACCGCTCCGTCCGATGACATCGATGCTCTCTTCTCTCTCTCTCCTGGTTTTCTTCTTTCTTGCTCTCCCTCTCAGGCCACCAGCTCGGTGAGAGCAAGCGGCCTGAACAGGAGCAAGAAAAGAAAAGCGAGAAAAAGAGATGGAAAAAGAGACCGAAAACGCGCGGCTTCCGTTAAGCTCTTTTCGATCTTCACTGAGCGGAAACGAAAAAATGAAAAAGAAGAAAAAAACTCCCGACTTCTTTCTCTTCTTCGCGGTCTCTCTCGAAACCCCTTCGCTTCGCACTTTCTATATTTTTTCTTTCCTTTTTGTTTTGCAGATGGTTTTCAATTAACACACAGAGAGTTTTTTTCTTTTGGGGGGGGGGGGGGGGGGGAGAGACAAAAACGAAACAAAAACCAAAACAGAGAGAGAGAGTTTAGAAGGAAAACAGAAGCACGAAAAGTCCGCTTCCTCCTCTTCCTTCCTTCCCTTCTTCTCTTCTCTTCTCTTCTTCCTT
>Ga0210003_1001398_pt1 | contig 21333 bp, 17 predicted proteins | sample LantaG_FD_182804 | JGI IMG/M metagenome (GOLD analysis project Ga0210003, IMG submission 182804) | Deep subsurface microbial communities from Baltic Sea to uncover new lineages of life (NeLLi) - Landsort_02402 metaG (SPAdes) (version 2) | ecosystem: Environmental > Aquatic > Marine > Oceanic >... | reverse complement strand
CCATATCTTGAGCTTTCTGAGCATCAGTACCTGTCAAGATATATGAAGTATTAAGTGCAAAGTTTTCAGCATCTTTCTCCATATCTGTACGAGCATTTTCCTCAGCAGTTTTAGGTCTTCTTTCTTGTAATTGATTTTGAGCTGTGGTTTTGATACTTCTCTCTTGGTCTATCTTGCTAAGTATATTAGTTTTAACCCAAGCAGAAGCCTCTTCCTTTTGTGCTTTATAGTTTGGACCATCTGTATCCAAAGTAGTCATATTTGTATTTGGGTCAACCTTTACAAGTATTTTTGAGCTATCTTTAGCAGCTTCTTCTTTATCAAATATAAAAGAATCAGCACCATAACTACCTGTGTTTTGAGTTAATACAGAAGTAATATTATATGGATTAGAGAAATAACTACTAATTTGGTCATCAATAGCTTCGTTCATATCTTTTACTATTTTCTGAGTAGTAGGGTCAGGATTTGTAGCCAAGAAGTCAGGACCCATAAGCTCTGTTATACTACCTGCTCCTAACAAGGTAGCGGCTTGATACAGCACATCTTTTCTTGCTCCAAAACCTTTAACTGTAGCTGTGGTAGCTTCTTCAACTTTAAATGTAGGAACATTTTGAAGTATCTTACCCCTGATAACATTTACAGGTGCTATGTTTTTAGATAAAACTTTTACTGTTTTGCCGTCTATAATTTTATTTTCATATAAACCAATGTTTACTCTTCCGTCTCCCATAGAGTCTATTACAGCTTCTGAGTTATTAAAATCTCCATACCCTTCTACAGTACTCATATTGAATATGTTTATTGCCTGCAAATCTCCTGAGTTTACCCCTTCCATTTTTTTCTTATGCTCACCTTGAAATAATGTAGAAAGGTCAAAAAGTTGATTTGTTCCGTCAACATAATTTTGTCTTCTTAATGTATATTTATCAAGAGGCATTTGTCCTGACTTTAATAACTGCTCATCAATACGCATTTGTTCCATCATAGTATGGGCGTACTTATTAGTAAAATTATTTATATCTTGGTTTTGTCCTTGAGGAGCATTTGATAACTCAGTTGCAAATTGTCGTGTAGCAGCATCAATCGCATCTTTCTTTTCTTGTCTAACACGATTTGTTTCGGCAAGCATATCACTTATACCCTTGCCAACCTCAGCCCAATTTATCTGCGAGTCTGCGTCCCGTTCTGCATATTTATAGTATGTACCTGCCATTTTTTATAGTATTAAGTTCCTAAAATTCCTGAAACAGCGCTTGAACCTAATCTCCTTGCTTGAGCCATTATTTTTTGCATTTCTTTTAATTCTCGTTTTGAATATCCACTCATAGTTGCATTAAAAGCATTAGCGTCCATTTCTCCAACTCCTGCCAACGACCCGTAACCTTTTGTTCCTGATAAGGAAGCAAATTGTTTTTGAAAATCTGACTGAGTCAGGTTTGGATTTAATTTTTGAGCTTCTGACCACATTTTACCAAGTTGTTTTGTAGCGGCTGATTTCTGAAACAAAGGAACCATAGCAAGACCTTGTTGAAGAGTATTTGAAACACCTTCAAACCCTTGAGCCATAGCCGCAGCCCTTGCTTCTTCAGCATCTCTTGCTGCTAACTGAGCACCCTCAACTTCGCCTAAATCTAATTGAACACCAACATCTCTTAATCTGCTATCTTCATTTATTATCTTCTCTTCGATTACACCTAATTCCTGCCCCATAACTCCTCTTATTGCTGCTTGACCTACATTTTGTGCCATTTGAAGTTTGCCCGCTGTAGCTTCAGCACCTCTATCGCTTTCAACTCCTGCTTGCATAGCTAAAGCTCCTTGAGCAAGCATAGCTTCTCTCTCAAGCTCATAAGGTTCTTTTTTTATAGATAACTCTTCAGCATAGTTTATTTCAAGTTTTTTACGGGCTTCTGCCATTGCCTCAGCAGCTTTTGCTACTGCTGCTCTTTGAGCCTTTTTTTGTTGCCCCGCTTGGACAAATGATATTGTAGTTGATGCTGCTGATATAGCTAAACCACCTATTGCTACTGCTGTTGCTACTCCCATTTTATAATAATTTTATCATTTCACTTGTGTACGAATCGCCTTTTACATAACCAAGACTTTCATACGTTTGAATTAAACTGTCGTTTTTTATTAAAGCATAAGCGTATTTACTTCCTGACATTTTACTAAGATTAGTTAAAGTGTCTATAAGTATTGTTATAGCTTTTTTTCTTTTTTCTTTTTCTCTATAATCTTTATTTGAAATTATCCAATCAACCCAAGCAACTCTTGAGTTGGTTATATAAATAAATCCTGCACAAACAGGAATATCTCCATCATATACAATATAACCTCCTTTTCCGTCATCAGGAAGAAAGTCTTTTTCAGGAGCTGTCCACCCCCAAACAGTCCACCAATCTACAAGTATATCTTGGTAATCATTGTCGTTAAGTTGTCTAATAGTTAATTCCATAGTTACAAAGATATTAAAATTATGGGAAACTTTTCATAACTTCTGTTTCTACTGCAAATAATTCAATTTTACTATTAAAACTATTTTGCAGAGTAAACGTACAATAGTGTCCTAACACTCCGTGTGATTCTGCAACTGAGTTTTTGACATAGAAGAAAAAGTTTACATTCCCCGGAATTGGAACCGAAAGAGGTACTAACATTGCATTATTGATAACGATTTGGTTTACCCCATTTGGTAAATCTACATTTATAGCCGTAACCTGTCCTGCAAAATTTGGAGTAGGGTGTCCAAAATATACATAGTCTCCAATGCTTATAATATTTCCTATTGATACCAATGGAGATATACTAAAGTTTATTGTTGCAGCTGATGAGCCTGAACCTGTTACAGTAAGGCTATTTCCTATACCATTCAAACTTCTTAATGCAAACTCTCCAATAGTGTTATTTCTAACAAATGCAAAATAAGATGCTTCTTTCTTTTCAAACCAATTCTGCTCAATAAATCCTGACAGTTGAAGGTCTGTTATCATTGTAGCACTCCAAGGAGAATCTCCTTCTAAGTTTAAAGTTTTAAACAATTTATTTTCAAGAGTTGAATTATTAAAAACACTCTGAATACTCGTTGGTGTAAATGCATTTGGAGAAGGCACAATAGGGTAGTCCACTCTATCCCACCATGGTTGATAAAAAGTATTACGCTTTTCATTTACATTGTGCCGGTATATATTACCTCCCTTAAAAGTATAGAAATAATTGTTCATTCCAATCATCCAATCAGGATTGTAAGAATAAAAAGATACCCAACCGGCAACTCCTTCGCTATATGATATTGTGTAATCCATATTTTCAATTAATTATATTAAACGCAATTTGATAATGTTGTTACTATTCCGTTTACTACGTGCAAAACTTTATTTGGAACCGCTACGTTGTCCGTCATATAGTATCCATCAGCTAAAGGAACAGCACCAAAAGCATCTTCAAAAACATAATCGTATTGACCAACGTATGAATCAGCAGTGGTATGAACTTTAGCAAAATAATAAGTTTCTGTAAATGAATCTCCACAAGGAATATTAGCATTTATTCTCATATCAGTACTTGAAAAAGATGGTAAAAGTGCAGGGCAAGCTATAGCTAAAGTCCAAGCAGTACCACCACAAGGTCCTAAAAACTCTAAATTAACAATATTAGGAGTAGCATTTGGTTTTGGTATTACCATAATACAATTCCCAACAGTTGTTGGACTTAAAGATACATCTCCGGGATTTACGGTTATGTTTTGAGTGTTACCTGTAGCTACAAATCCTGTTCCGCTATATAAATACTCATTAATTGTAGGAAAGTTAGTTGTATTTCCTGCTAAACCACAATCAGACCCTGAACTCCCTACTACCGTATAAGCAGTTGGGTCTGTGCTTTGATGAAGCCCGTCTAACGGAGAACTTAATTTATTATAAATATTTCCATCATAAGTAGCTCTTATTCCGTCAGGTTGATATGCAGGATTAAAAGTAACTACTATAGCTCCAATATCAGAAGGAGTACCTCCTGCATCTAAATTCAATAAAAATACCCCTTGCCCTCCTGAGCCTGAAATTGTCCCTCCACAAGGAGTCGCACAAGTAGGACAAGCATTAGCAGCCAAAAGCATTCCTAATGACTGCTGTCTTGATATTACTCCATCTCCATAAAATCCATCGGGAGCTATGAAAGATAATGCTGAATCTAAATATACGGCTGTTGCTAATGACAAATCAGCCGCATCTAAATAATATGTTGTATTTACTGCCATATTTTAATTATATTAAACAATCGCAAGATTGAAAAGTTATAGTTGCTTCTACTAATGGTTCACTGCAAGTTGGTGCTCCTATGCTGCAATAAGTAACATCTACTGCTCCCGCAGGTAGTGAATTTTGTTGAAATATTCCGTTTTCATTGTAGTATCCAACAAGAACAGATGCTGCTGTTGGATTGCTAACATAGTAAAGATTAAACGCAGTATCGCAAGTATCATTGCAATTACAACATACATCTTCTTCACTTATTCCAAAACACAAAGATACTTCAACACCACAGACATTGCAAGTTTGAGGAGGTAATAATACTCCATCTACCAACTCTCTAACAATTCCTTCAAAAGAATAGAATCCATTTGGAGCAAAAGTTGTCATATCTGCATCTGTAAAAATAGAAGTTGAATTTATAAAAGCAGCATTTAAAAAGTAATTACCCGGAGTACAATCACAACAAGCGTCTATAACACTTGAAGCAAAACATAACTCAGCAGGTATTGAATCTCTTAAATCCCAAATTAAATATAAATAGTCTCCATTAACACTTGCAGGAACAGTAAAATCTGCATAGAATAAAGGCGTACTTCCTGCATTTGGCGTTGCTACTGATGAAGCAACTAACAAAGCCTGAATATCAATATCATTATTATCAAACAAAACAGGGCTTCTAAAGTACCTAAACTTATCTTGTAAAATATCAAAATCATAAGTGTCAGGAGATATTTTGTTTGTGGATAATCTCATTGTACTTGATTCAGGAGGAAACCCTCCTTCTCCTACAAATCCTGACGTTATATTATATCTTGAAACAAGAGGCGTACCTGAGCCGCTTCCAAACAAAACCAAGTTTGATAATAATGGTCCAACAAAAGCACCATTTGTATATCTGTATTGAGAGTGAATGGTTTGACCTGCCTCAGAGTTATTTGTAAGAACAACTTCAACTATATTTAAAAGCTCTGCTTCACAACAATCTGCTAAAACAGACACAACCATATCTCCCGTATAAGTCAGCGTTATTTCAGCTGTCTCTACTAATATGCTATTTTTATTAAAAGACAAACTTCCATTAACATTTGTAGGACCTGATGATACTATTGTTCCATTATAATTCACTTCAACGTTAAATGTAGCACCAACCTCTATACTTGTAAATATCCAACTAACTTGAGTAAACCCAACAAGTGGACCTAAGTCAACACAATAAACAGTTTGCTTAGATAATTCCTCATTAACTGACAATGTAAATGTTTGGCTTACACCACAAGATAAACATTGAGGACTTACAGGTAATAATATATTGTTCATACTCAAAACATACTCATTCATATATGGGTCAAACCCTCCAAGTTTTTGAGTATTAAAAGAGTTATTGAAAGTATCTCTAAACCAAGTTCTCATACTTTGGTCAGAAATAACAACCAATTGCTCTCCTTGAGGAGAATCCCCTTTCATTTGAAGAACAGCTCCTCTTTTGACATCTGTAAAGAATCTATCGTATCCCCACTGAACATAACTCTCAGGGTTAAAACTTATTCCATATTTCTCTACTCTTGCTATCTGAGTCCCTAACACCTCAGGAGATGCCGTAATTATATCTCCTGCCGATGCGTCTGACAACAAATTTTTCTCAGCTAAAACGTAAGATATTTTGTCTTCTTGTAAAACAAGAACATCTGTTGTTCTTCCGTCCAATATAAAAATCTCTCCAAAAGAAGCCTCACAGTTTTTATAGTTAGATAGTCCTTTATTGAACTCATTAAGTCTATTTACATTGGTCTCTAAATTAAAGTTACCGCTATAAGTAATATCCGAAAATCTATCAGCTTCCTCGTAGTTTTGCTCAGCAACCGTAGTAACTCTTTCTCCCAAGTTGAAACTTCTACCTATAATAGAGTCTCTAATTTTATAACTCTCTGCTCCATTTCCAAATGCAAAACAATTAAAAAACTCAGTATTTACGATAGCAGGGATATTACCTGCAATGTTTTGACTTTGAACATTACCTTCGTGGTTTCCATCAGCATCAATAGAAAAAGATAAGTTATTTTCAAAGAAAATATCAGGCAAAGCATCTTGAGGTTCAGTTTCAAATATAATAGTATCAATAGCTCTAAAAACATTAATATTAGAAGTAACGCAGTATTTTCTTGAGCGTGGATAACCAACACCTGTACAGCTTTTACCTGTTGACATTTGAAGCAATAATTCATTTGTTACAGGGTTTCTATAAAACTGAAGATACATTGTTGAAAAATTTGTACTACTCAAATATCCATTAGTAGGTATGTATTCTAATTCAGTACTTCCGTCTTTAGATATTCCTGTATCTAATATTTGCTGAACATTATCTCCATTCCACCAATCTTCAAAATTGTCATAATCAGAAGAAGACGTAAGTCTTTTGTCAAGAATATACCCTCTTCGTTCACAAGAGGCTCCAACTCCTGCTCTGTTCCAATCAAGATTTAGTTCTATTATGCTTCCTGCGGGAATTGTATAATCTATGAACATTCCCGGATTGGCAGGGTCAGGTTGGTTTACAGTATATCTTAAAATACGATAATTACCTCCTTTTGGAGCACAAACAGTTTCGCTTCCTAAATTTACAATAGCATTAGGGTCAAGTACTGCTGAAAAACTATTAGGATTTATTTTTACATATAACCCCGGAGGTACAGGCACATCGTCTATAGGCTCTATAAATCCTGCTTCTTTGGTTTGCTTATCTAATATTGTAGCATAAGCACAATTTTGTCTTGGACCATCTGTATCTGCCTTAACAACTAACTTATCCCCAATCTCTACCTTTTTGGTATTTTCCCCTTCTAAATAAAACCAAACAGCATTAGTCTCAGGGTCAGTAAAGAATAAATTACAGTAAATTGTTTCGTAATTTTCCTCATCGGGTTTAATTACAAACTTATATCTTTTTGCCCACTCAGGAGCTCTTTGTGTAATAGGTATATTAACCTGTATAGAGTTCTTTTTGTCTGAAAAACCACAAGGGATATATATTGTATTATTAGGACTTACTAAAGCTGTTGAAGCTCTATTAAATTCGTCCATATAAACAATACCTATCTCATACCCTCTATTACTATGCAAACCTCTTGGATTTCCTATTAATTGAAAAACAGCATCAGCATATATTACTGAATAATACTCATAAACAAAGCCTGTTGGTGTAACAGGATTATCCTCGTATTTCATAGCAATAATTTGAAATCCTATCTGAGAACTTGCAGGAGATGTTATTATTTTTATAGGTTGTCCAACAGCAGATATACCACTTCCTACTTTTATTAAAGCATCTAAGTTCTGAGGTAAAGCACAATTTACTGAGTCTGTAAATGTTTGACCATCACAAGAAGTTTCGGCTCCCGGAGTGGGGTCATATACAGGCAATATGCTTGCAGAAGTACCTACAGCTTCCTGAAACTGAACACTTGTTGCTAACTCATATACTGACGAATAATCTTGGTTTAAAAAAAAGTCAAATGTAAACTCTGTAGTATCTGTTGTTTCTGAAGGGTCAGGTAATGTACCTGAAAAAGCACTATGAGCAATTCTTATACTTAAACTTATAAATGACCCTGCAACAAGATTAGCTCCTGTAAGGTCAATAAATACAACTGAATTAGGTATAGATAAAGGACCATTAATGCTATAACTTCCTGAAGCTGTCGAATCAGGAATCGCCACAAGACCTATGTCTTCAGTAATTAACGTAGGAATATATTCAAATTTAACAGGTTGACCATTTTTATCAAGTAAATCATAGCCTTCTACATAGTTACCATACATAAGTCTATTACCCATAATAGTTTGGGCTTTAGCAAATCGAGGTACATTATCGTAAAGTCTTAGTATTTCAGAATCTCTTAATATGGTAAAAATTTTACTATTATTAAAAGAAAATTGATAATCATTGTAATCAGCAAGACCTAAATCAGCTTTATTTAATTTTTCAATAATTTTAATTATATTGTTATTAGATTGCTTAAACAATAAGTCAATTCCAACAACTAATGGTCCTCCTGAATTATATGTAACAACAGCTGTATTTACAGCATTTGTCATACCTTCATTAAGCATACTGTTAATACTAAACTGAAAAGGTCTTGGTACAAAAGCAATATCTGACCATTGAGAAGTAGCAGAGCACTCTCCGTTTTCGTATTCATATCTGTATGCAAAAGAAATAAATCTTTCTTCTAAATAATTTTCCTGACCACTTGTTGAAAGTAGTTGAACTGTAGGAGATTCAGTAGGCGGCTTCTTTATTACAAGAATTGATTCAGGATTTAGTTGGTCTATATTTGATATAGGATTAGGATAATTTTTTTTAGTATTAATAACTCTTGGAGCATTATAATCGTCTGTAAAAAACAATAAGTCTTCAATAATATCTACTCCTGTTATAAGGTATGTAGGATTAAAATTTAAAGTTGTATTTACGCCACCTCCATCGTTTATGCTAACTATATGATATGTTAATACGTCAGTATAAACATTATAAGAAACTATTAAATCAAGTTTTCCTGTAGCCCCTATAGGGAAAGTGCTGTCGTGAATAAACCAATATATTGTTTCATTTGCACTATCTGCAATAGCCCCAATACATCTTGCATTTACGCTAAGAGGAGTTCCGTTTATGTATGCTAATGCAGTTAACGGAGTATTTCCTTTTGTATTAGAGATAACACCCACTTCTGAGTTCTCGGTAGAACCCATTCTAACATTCATAGCATCAACATATTCTCCATCAGGAAGTAATCGTTCATCAACGATTTTATTCATTCTTCCTGCTATAAAAATTCTTGTTAAATTTGCCATATTATTTTATTATCTTATCCATTCCTCTTAGGTTCATCAATAGTCTGCCCGGGTGTATATTGCTAATTCTTATTTTTGAATTTCTAAATAAAGCTGTTTTTTCTTTTCTTGCTCTTGCAACAATGTATTCTTGAACGCCAAGTTTAGAATTAAGAATCTCATAAGTAATATAAGCGTAAATATATTTTTCAAACAATTTATTTACAGTTATTAAAGAGTTGTCTCCTCCTTCCATACCATCTGAAATATACTCAAGAATACAGGATTCTCCTGCCATACTTGAATCAAAATTAATAACCCCTGCTTTCTTGTCGATATTGAAAGTTGGGTTAAAATTAGCTGTTTCTGTATTTAATCCAAACCTTTTTTCAAAGTACCAATCTCCATTAAAACACCAACCTTCCATACCGTCAAACTGATGACCTCTATTTAGATATATACTTTTCTTGGTTTTTGTAAGTCTATCAAAATCAATATTTGAATATTGAGGCTCAAGAATATTACCGTCAATATCAAATAAAATATTCCCTTGTTGGTCCTGCAAATACGCCTTTGAAGATAAAACCTGAATGTTCTCAGTTAAAGGTCTAAGCCAACCGTTTTTATATAAAGATATGCGAACCCAATTCACAAAATCAGACGGCAACACAAATCTTAAAGAATCAGCAACGCTTAACTCTAAAACTTTTACCTCTTTAAACGCATCATAATTAAGCTCTTGAATAGCACGTTTTGCGTGAAATAATATTTTGTAACGCTCTTCATTATTCACTAATGAATGGTTTCCTGAGTACATTAATAAGTAATTGTTTACTATATCCTCAAGGCTCACATACTGATAAGACCCCCAATTAGCATCTTGTGGTTGGTTTCCGTCATTATCATAGTATTGGTATTGTGATAAATATGCCATTTGTATTTATTTTTATTGTTGTACACTAAATGTAGGTTGCTCGTGAGATTGCTGCGTCATACCAAACTGAGTAACTTCAGTTTCTCTGATAGACATACCACAATATTCAAGCATTTTTGTAACTAATTTGTAAGCATCTTCCTCAGGTAACTCAAAGTCTTGATAATCAGCCTGAGATTGGTCAAATACAGGCTCTCCACTTGCTAATGTAATATAGGTCCATTTCGGAGGTAAAGGGTGTCTAAAATAAACGCATTCTATTTGCCCGTAATCGTTAATCGTAGATGGATATAACTTAATTCTATTCCCTTCTAATGTATAAGAAGGATATATATTTGAAGGACTTGTAAGTAAAGAACTGTTTAACATAGTTATTTTTCCAACACTAACTTTGTCTGCTTCTTTAGCTACTTGAGAAAATATCTTATAATTTTCAGGTGTAGCTGTAAATATATCAGAATCAAGTATTATTGCATTATTTGAAACAACAGAAACAACACTTGCAGCATTATCTGTTGAGGTATTTACTACAATATCTCCTTGAGAAATACCATCTGATAAAAATGATGCAGTACTATCTCCAAGTCCAATAGGTACTAATACTGTATTTGTACCTGAAACTAATAATGTTGAATGAGTTATTAGCTTTAAAATATAATATGCAGTATCTCCTGTAGTTGTAATAGATGGTGCAGAAAAAGAGTTTCCTCCAATATGAGACAAATAACTTGTTTTTAAGAAAGTTTCTAACGTTTCAGCAATAGGACTTTCAATATCTGCATAATCAGTTCCTGAAGAGCGAGCATTTTCAGCATTTACAACTTTATTATAGCTACTAAAATATTCTTCGTATATCTCCATTTGTGCATTAACTGCAAATAAATTAAAGTCTGATGGAGAAATATATCCATAATTATTCTTATTAAGAATGGACAATACTGTATTTCTAACTTCGTTTATCATTTTAAAATCTTTTTTACAAATATACATAAAAAAAAAGGACACATTGTGTGCCCTTTTTTATAATAATAAAATACAAACTACTCGCTAAGAATGGTTTCTAACATTTTTAATGAATCCAAACCTTCATCACTTTGAAGGTAATGACCTGTCATCTCATAAGGGTCTTGTCCAAATGGAACAGAAATCATCTTTTTCTTGTTTGCAGAAGTATTGAACCAAACCTCTTTGTTATTGTTTCTCAATGCTAACAGTTTACTCTCAAAGAATAAACGAATTTTAGCTTGAAATTGAAGTTCAGGGTCATTTAATATATTTAAGAAATCTCTTGGTTCTGATTTAGCATAAACTAAAATATCTCTTTTCAGTATTTCCGTTGGTACAACAGAAGGGTCTTTGCCAAACATAACTCTTGTAAGAGTCTCTATTTGTTCAATTGAAAGTTCTCGTGCAGCAACCATTGCGTCAATTTCGATATTCATATCTTCAACTTCTGCACCTGCTTCTTTTTGCTTATCAACCTCTGTAAATGTAATACCATTCAAAGGGTGGTAATGAAGAAATTCTTGTAGCACGGGATTTGTTCTTGGAACACTAAGAAAGCCATCTTCAAAAATAATTGGCTCCATAACAGCATTTCCATCTTGCTCATCTTCAAAAGGACTCTTTTGATTTATAGAATACCTTAGAGCTCTGTTTTGATTTTTGTCTTCATCAAACCACATTAAAGGAAAACGTGGGTGGTTTCTTGATGCTAAACTGTAAGATAACGGACTTCCGTTTAATAATTTGTAGATTTTATCTACTTGTTTTGACTTTGCCATTTTTATATATTTAATTTAATTTGATTTAACAACTAAAAAAAGATAGAGAGTGTCTTTGAAGACACTCCCTATTTTTTATGCTTCTATTATCCGAAACGGAATAATACGAAGTTATTTGCACCTAAAGTACATACACATCTTTCAGATAAGAAGTTAACCTCCATTGCATCTAAGTCAGATGTTTGAGCACCTCCGGCAGAACCTGTAATCCAAGTTTTGTAACGTCTGTCCTCTGCTTCTGAAGCACGGTATCTTACGTGTAAGAATGGACGCTTAGCGTTTTTACCCATAATTTGGTCATACACAGAAGTAGAACCCGCAGGAACTAAAACACCTGTTACAGTACCTGTTGCAGTTGCAGCAACATTACTTAAACCTCCACGCATTGTTGGGTCATTTAAGTATTTCCAATCAGTTTTGTAGAAATCGTAACCTCTACGGAATCCTGTGAAACCTAAGTTTAATGCCATTTGCTCATCATTGTCAAAAAGACCATAAGATGTACCACCTGCACCATAAGAGTTTTGAGAAGACAACATATTGTCAATGTCAAAACTAAATCCTCTATTTAAGAATAAAGCATTTTCTTCGATAGCTCCTTGTTTGTCTAAACGAGAGATGATTGTATCCCAATCTTGTAATGTAGTTGGTGTACCACCACCCCATACATTTCCTCTTTCGTTTATAACGTAGAACATACCTTCAGAACCCATCATACCTGCAAGTTTTGCTCCCGAACCTGTAGCAGCAGGAACAGCCTCAATCATTGAAGTTTCGATGTAGTCTTCAAAACGTAAACGAGTTTCGTGCTCTGATTTTAAATACCATAAGTATCCTGTAGCACCGTTTTCAGTTGTAACTTCAACCCAACCAATTTGAGCCATATCTGAACCATTTACCGCATATTTATCTTTTAAGATAATTGGGTTATTTTGGTAAATATCGTCTTCTGATTCTAATGAACCAATCATTCCGTTAGTTCCTTTTTTGAACTCAGAACCATAGATGAAAACTGTACAAACAGCTGCTGCTGCGAAAGTTTGACCACCTGCTTCGTAGTAAGCTACTGTAAAAGTAGTTGCTGAAGGAACGTCAGTTACAATACCTTTGTTGTAAACACCTGTTGCGTTATTTTGAATCATAACTGTTTGACCAATTCTGATTGCAATATAAGTAACATCTGCATCAGCTACAGTAATAATTGCAGTATTAGATGCTGCTGCTGCTGCTGAAGTACAGTTAGTGTACTTAATGTGAAGACGACCTTGTTCTGCCCATTTGATTTGGTCAGAGTTAGAAGGCATCTCAGCACCTACCATTCTCAAGAATGATGCGATGGTTCTATTACCATAACGCTCAAATTCTTTCTCGTAAGTATCAGGAAGATACTGATTCAAGAAGTTGAAGTTGGTAATATAGTTTGTCTGTAATGCTACTTGCTCAGCTGAAGGCTGTAAAGCATAAGTAGGATTGTTTAATAAAGCACTTGCCATTTTTTCTAAATTTTAAATTTTACATTTTTTTTATGCTTCGGATTTTAAGCCCCCTTCCCGAATCAGGATTAACAGCTTTTACTTGAATACCATCAGTTGATTTTGTTACCTCAGGAGCTCTTCTCTCCGTCATTTGAATATTTTTAATATTCCTCATTGTTCCATCAACAGCATCTGCTTTTCCTTGTTCATAAAAGAACTTAGCAAATTTTTCAGGATTCATAGCAACAGCTAAAGACTTGTGATAACCTACGGCATCTTTAATTAAACCTTGCTCATCTAAAAACTTATTAATAAAGTTAGCAGGAGTAGATTGTAATTTTTTTAACTCGCTTCGGTCTCCGGGATTAAAAGTAACTTTTTTGTCTTCAATTTCAAATTCAAAACCTTTGAACTCATTACTAAAAACTTCGTTTGTTTTTTGGTCAAACCAACTTCTCTTTCTCTCGTTTTCCTCTTCTATCGTCTTTGCTTGCTGTGTGTATTGCTTATAACTTTCATAAGTCTCTTTTTCCTCTTCAGAAATAAGACCTCCACTTGACTCAAGAGGAATCTTGTATTTTTCTTTTTGAGAATTAAAAAACTTCTTAGCCTCAGCAACAGCTTTTTTTGTTTCTAATTTTATTTTTCTAATATCTGACTCATCATCAACTTCATCGTCATATCTATACGAATCCATTAATACATCAATATCATCTTCATCAAGACCTTCTTGAGTAAGAGTCAAATAACTTTTAAGTAAACTTTCAGGGTCCATTGAGTCATAGTCTTTTTTAAGACTTAAATAATCATCAAAACCTCTTCCTGTTTCTTTTCTGTATTTCATATACGCAGCAACATCTTCGGGCAAAGCCTCAGTTTCCTCTCTTTGAGCTGCTAACTCATCAAGAGAATTTATTTGCTTGTTATATCTTTTTCCAATATAAGAAAGAACTTGTTCTTCTGATAACTCATTAGAACTATCATCTGCGGGCGGTTCGTTAGCCGGTGGTGTATCAACCGGTGGTTCGTTAGCCGGTGGTTGGTTATTAACTTCTGAAAATTGTTGCTCGTGTCTTTGAAGCAATTCTTGTTCTACCTGTGCAGTACTTTTTTCTTCAGTACCATCTAACGCTCTTACTTTAAAATTCTCCATTTGATTTGATTTAATTTTTTACAAATATATAATATTTTTTTTTATTTTTTTTATCGTGGCTCAAACTCTCCTAAATCAAAGCCATCTAAGCTATCTTCATTTGACTCGAAGTTTAATGGAGGCAGGTTGTTTTTGCGTTGATTTATAAGTTTTGATTGCTCCGTATTTTGTTGGCTTATTCTTTTTGCTTTAGAATCTTCTCTTTCTCTTTCTCGTGTGCTTAGATTCTCAACTTCCATACCTCTTAATTGCTGATTGTAATTAAACTCTTCAGCCATTAATTGAGACTTAAATTCAACTTCTTTCTCTAACAATTGTATTTCAAAAGCAACTTCAGCCTGCTTTAACTGCATTTTACTTTGAAGTTCTGTTTGCATTTTTTGCATAGCTAACTGACCCGCCATTTCTTGAGACTTTAATTGTTGCTGAGCCTGCATTGCTTGTTTCTGCATTGCCATTTGTTCTTCACGGTCTTGCTTCTTAACTCGTTTCATTTTTAGCAATTGGTTTGCAAGTTTAAGATTTCTAAGTTCACGTATATCAATAGCATCTTCAAGATTAATATCTCCTTTAGATAATGCCATTTGAACATTTGCCTCAAGCTGTGCTTTTTGCTCTTCATCAGGAGAAACCTCTATAAAGATACCAAAGTCATAAATATAAAGGTCTTTTATATCGTTTAATATTGAGACATTAAACCTACCAATCTTATTGATAAAGTCGTCTTTAAAGTCTGAGTATTCTAAAATATCAGCTATTCTATACGTTAAAGCCTCAGCTAATGTTTTGTATATAAATAAACTTCCCTCTAAAATATGTCTTGTAGCTGTATTTGAATTAAGAGCTGCCAATTTCTGAACACCAACTAAAGAATTAGGGTCAGGCATAGAGCCATCACGAGCCTCGTTAAGTCCTGTTACAGACCTAATCATATCCATATAGTGGTTATAGTTTGAGATAAGCATTTGAGTTTTACCTACTCCTGAACTTGAATTTAATTGAGTGATAGGAACTCTTGCATTGTTGAAATCTCCGTCTTGTGTATAACTACGACCAATAACAGAACCTGTTTGAAAATACAATCTTAATGCGTCTTCAGGATTATAAGCTGCACCTGTACCTAAATCAACTTCATTCAAACCATCGGCATCAATAAACACACCATCAGGTACTGTTCTATTAATTACTTGTTGTAATTTTAAATGAGTAAGTTGAATAAGGTCAGCAAAAGGAACCATTCTACGAACTAACGACTCTATAATACCTTTATACATACGTGGAGCACAAGCAACGTAATTTGGTATTGCGTGTTGAGATGATGATTTTGGTCTAACCATATTTTTAGAAAGCTCCCACTTCAAAAGAATATTAGTACCCATAACCATAACCCCTTCATACCATACGTCAATTGTTTTTTCTATTTTTTCAAAATTACCTTCCTCCATCATCTCTACAGGAGGATTGAAATTATCGTCTTTTTCAATTACACGAGCATTTCCATTGTCAAGAATTTTTTTCTTGTAAACAATTTTCTTTGTGGTTTTATAATTGAAATACATCAAGGTAGCTGTATCTCTTGAGAAAACGCTATTCTCGTAAAAACGAGCAACATTATAGTAGTCATACCATTGTTGACTATACTGAGTAATTTCCTGAAGGTCTTCTTTTGTTAAACTTTGGTCAATCTTCATTAACTCTGTTATTGGAAGAGTTTTAATTTCTCCCCAATAAAAACAATCTCTAAAGAATGGGTCTTCTGTGTATGAATAAACCACATTAGCCGGGTCAACATAAGATATTTGAACTCCTGAACCTTGAAGAAACTCGTGCTTAGCTATTGATATACCAATTACAGTCGCATCGTAATCAAGTCTTTTTCTGATGTTATCATATTTGTTTTCGTCAAACATAGTATTGATAGCTTCTTCTTCTGCTATCTCTATAGCAGGCTTATAGTTAAGCTGCATATATAATGAAAGTTCTTCGTCTGTTTCAGGAAGTTTTTCAGGGTCCATCATAAACGTATCAACACCTGTTTTTTCTTTAATTGTTTGAAGTATAGGTTTTGCAACCATTTGACCTTCAAGCATTCCTTGAAATCTATTTCTTTTAGCTTGAGACATAGCATCTTGAGCGTATGCTTTTACCTTGAAAAGTCTATCAGACATTCCGTTAACAACAATATCAACAAACTTTGGAATAATAGGGACAGGAGTCCAATCTAAGTTTAAATATGATAAATCGCCATCAACAGCTAATTCATTTTTATATTTACCAACAGACTGCTCTCCTCTTGCGTAAAGTCTTAATCTGTTAAATTCTATCCATTGACTGTAGTATCTACAGTTGCTTCCGTCTTTTCTGAACCATTCATACTGAATAGCTTGCCCAACTTGTAAACCAAATTGAGATGTTGCTTTCTCTGCGTCAGAAGCTAATTGACTTGGAAATGCTGACGATGTAATATCTATTGCTATGTTTTTCATCTAATTAATTGACTATTAGTTCCATCATTTGAATACCTTGCGAAGTTAATAATAATTTTTGATTCTTTTTTCTCCGGCAAGTATAAATGCTTTTGATTAGCCATAATAGCTAATCCCGAACTAATAGAGGCATCAAATTTAGTTCTGTCATTTATATCAAACTTAGCCCAATCTTCTAATGTTCTTATGAAAGGCATAGTTCCTATTTCGTCAGGGCTTCTGTAGTTTGCTGCCATATCAAAACCTACATATTTTTCTATGTATGATTCTATTGCAGAAGCGTGAGACTGCTTAACATCTTCTGAAGAGTTTGGTATCCCTCCAAGCTCACGTTCTGTTTTTGTTAACTTATTGTATTGTTTATCGGGTCTATTTAAAGAGAACCCTCTATAGCCTCTGTTCTTAAAATGATATAATAACCTTGGTTTATTATTTTCTATAAGAATAGGCATACCATAAAACACACAAGCCATAAGCACGTCTTCAAAAAATATTTCAGCAGTCTGAGGTCTCGCTATGTATTCTAAGAAAAATTCATTTGAAGGAGCTTCGTCCATATTAAACTTAGTAAGACCGTGAAGGGACCCATTGGACCCTCTACCTCCAACTACAGCAGAAATATCATAAGGGTCGCAACCAAATGACCCAATATGCTCATTGCCGGGGTGTTTATTTCCGTTTCTTATATGAACATTATTCTGAAGATGTTTTGCGGGTGTCCAACTGACTAAAAATCTACCTCTTTGGTCAGGAGTAAATACTACTTTTGTATCCTTCATACCGTCTAACCAATGGAATGAACCTCTTGTTAGATAGTGCTCTTTAATCAAGCTGTCGTTATAATCTATTTGCTGATATATCTTTGTAAGGTTAAATAAAGATTGTTTACTTTCATCTCTAAATGCGTGTGATTCTGTTCTTGGAAACTGACGATAGAACTCATTTAAAGCATCAGCATCACTTTTTAAAGAATCAACCTCTGCTTCCCAATAATCTATAGCTCCATTTTTAATCAAGCCATTATCAACTCCAAGTATAGGCTCAGTTGGCTTATAAAAAACAGGCATACCGTATTTGTCTATAAATCCTTCCATATTCCACTCCATAGGTATAAACAAAGAGTATAATCCACTTTTTGTTTGACCATTGGCATTACGAATGTTTACCTTAGAGTCTTCATACATATCTTTGTAGTTTTGACCACCTTTAGACAAAGCATTTGAGGTTGAGCCCATCATACATTTTCCGATAATCTTAGACCCTAAACGCAAACAAGTCTTAACAACCCTCCAATTTTCTTTAATATTATTTGGCTTAATCCACTTTCCACTCTCATCGTGAGCTATAAAGATAAGTTTTTCTCCATCATAAGAGTTTTCTTCTGTATTTTTCCAATCTATTGAAGTATCTAAGCCTTCTATAATTTCCGCCTCAGAGTCAAACATATTCTTTTTGGTAATCTTAGATGCAGGAACCCTATAAGCTAATTCGGTCTTTGGCTTGTCCATACCGTCCATAATAGGTTTAAAGAAAAATGGAAGTCTGCTGTTTATCGGAACAACTTTATCTGTAAACATCTTTTTAGCATCGGCTCCTGTTTTAGACAAAATACCAATCCTTGAATCTCTCGCAAGAGTACCTATGTTTACACATTCGGAAGAAGACATAAAAGAGAATCCTGAACGTCTAATCTTTAGGTATATCATTCCAAAACACCTTGAGTCAGCTTTACAGGCTTCCCAAAAAATCCAATAGATTCTATTTGCTTCTCTAAAATCAGGATAACCAACGTCAATACTTGCCCATTGAAGGTACATATAATGAGAACCTGTAATGTAGGTTTTTATTCCATTATTCATAAACCAATGCCCATTCTCTCTATAATCAAATTCTGTTTCAATATAATCCACCCATCTGTTCTTAAATTCAGCAGGCATTTCATTCCATTGAAATATTGATTGTATTCTTTGTAGAGATTTCGGCATTGGCTGTCTTTCCCAATACTGTTCAGATTTACTTGTGTGTCTTTGAAGACACTTTTCAGGAGTAGGAGGCAATGCAATATAAAGTCCTGATATATTTATTATATCTCCAATTTGTCCTGTCTTTGATATAACAACAACATTGTATTGGTCATTATAGCCATATAGCCAAGACTTATTTCTATTTTTATTAGAAATAACACTCTTAGGAATATAGTCATTTACTATATAATATAATTTATCTTGATTTTCTTTCTGCAAAGCCTTGTCTTGTATCAGTTCTACTTCCTCCTTTTTCAGACAGCTCTATGCTTTCTTTTTCAGCCTCAATTCTATTGAGAATCTCAAACGCATCAAATATAGCCAATTTCTTTGTTGCTGCTGCATTTTTTAACTTATCAGCAGCTAAATCATCTCCTTCGCTATTTGGATTCAATATAGCGTCTTCAGCGACTTTTATAAGTTCTTCTACGGCTTTATGACCTGCCGCTATTATTTTTAACTTTATATCTTTAGTGCTCATAATTTATCTATAAAACATTACATAAACCATTCTTCCTTCTTTCCAACCTGTATTTGGATATTTACTATGAAAATAATTTGAAGGATACATCAACGCTCTATTTGGTCTATAACCAACAACAGAGTGTAAATCCCAATTATCTAAATTGTTTGCTTCTTCTGAGAGAAACCTATCTGCCTCTTCATTAGACACATCTAAAGGCATCTCGTAACCATCCCTTTTGTGTTTCCAAAAAGCTGTTCCGTGTAGCCCTTCTTTTGTAGATGGAGATATATACAACACAAGTGCTCGTTCGGGTCTAATATCTCCCACCTTTGAGTCTGCGTGTATTCTCCAATCAGTATCAAACTCCTCAGTTGCTACTCTAAAGAAACCTAATAGGCATTCTCTTTTAGTTTTATCTATATCACTTAATTTATTGATAATAAAATTATCAAATTCTTCGTTGCTATATTGAACCCAAAACTTTTTGTCTCCAACTTCAACTTCTTGAAATTGATTACTTGTCAAGCTATTATAAACGTAGTTATAAATATCTTCTTCTAAAAAATCATCTACAATATTTATCATAGCTTAATTGTTATTTGGTGGTCATACATACGATACAACTTCTCTCCATCAACAGTAAATTCATATTCACTATCAGGTGTGAAACAAACAATATCCCCTTCATTAACTCCCTGACTTAAAAGATAATCATTTGGATAAATCATTTTAGCCATAAGAGGCTCATTTTTAAATGGTTTTTTTATATAAGACTCTATTGCAGGAATTGGCTTAACAAAGCAATATCTGTCATAAGAAAACCATTTATCATTCTTTTTATACATAAAAAATTGGTCTGTCTCAATAAAGAATAAATCATCTTTAAAAAAACTTTTTCCGCTTTTTTGACGACCCCTCATATCATTATAATACTTAAAAGCGTTATGATGAACAAGTAGAGTGTCTCCTATTTCTATAGGACCGGTGTAGCCTAATGGGACTTCAATAACCTCAGCATATCGGTTTGAGAACTTATGGTCTTCTTCAGAAGTACTAACAATAAATTCTATTCCTGATATATCTTTTGTGTTATCGTATCTTTTTCCATTTTTTGGCTTTGCAATAAAGTAAAATGGAGATTTCATTAAAAATTTATATTATATTCGATTGATATTGGTATTTTAGAATTAAATTCTTTCCACAAAACTATTTCTTTTTTTAAATTTATAATGTATATTTTGAAAGAGTTTTGTTTTTCATCAAACTTAATAAGATGTATTTCATTAGTATCCCCAAGCACTTTTTGCCCTACTATGTAGTGCATAGCATTGCTCTTGTAGTCAGCACCTATTGATATTTTTCTAACGTCCATCTTAATCCTCTTTTACTAAATAATCATAAAGGAATACAATCTGAGGATTATTTAACCCTCTTGTATAAATAATGAAATCTTCTTCATCAATCTTATTAAGATACTCTACACTATACTCGAAGCTATTAAGTTCGGCTAATGCTTGATTGATTTTTTCTTTTGCAGGATTATCGCTCCAATCAAAATAAGTGTTTCCATCTTTTTCTACTTGTTCAACATCAAATCGTGTAAACAATTCTTTTTGTTCTTCAAAGTATTTCTTGATGCAAGAATGAACAGACTTTGTAAGTCTTATTCCTGTAATGATTGTAGAAGGACTTTTTAAATCCTTATCATTCTGACATTGGCTTAAAAGTTCAGCCAATATGTTTAACTCATTAATGTTTAATTTTTTCATTTGATTTGATTTTATTTTACAAATATATAAAAAAAAGCGAGATTAATTATAAACCTCGCTTTTCTATTACTTTGCAGCATCTTCAAAATCTTTTTTCTGAACAGCTGATAAAGCACCTGAGAACCAATCTTTACCTAACATAATAACTAAATGTTCTTT